>Ga0315913_1004704_pt1 | contig 16540 bp, 4 predicted proteins | sample MpolsnodulesMG_FD_207736 | JGI IMG/M metagenome (GOLD analysis project Ga0315913, IMG submission 207736) | Medicago polymorpha root nodule microbial communities from Los Angeles, California, United States - small nodules | ecosystem: Host-associated > Plants > Roots > Nodule | place: USA... | reverse complement strand
TGAATGATTCTCTAGTTCCACGATAGTTAACAAAATAGTCCTAATCAATCCCTTGAGTTAGGACCCTCTTCTCAAACTACAACCCCTAATTCCTTAGGTGGTCTAATAATCTTTGAAGGTTTAAGGAAGTTAACCTAATATCACTGACAAACGATTATCCATTCCTAGACTAACCATGTTTATTAGAACAATTCAATTAGGTCTAAGTCGAAAGCTAAGGTCAGTAGTCATTCGTTCTCACTAAATCATGTTTATATTTGATCAGGATATAAAAATCATTAAGAACAATTGAATTGAATAAAAACTAGATTGTCATTCACAATAAATATATTTTCACAGCAACATGGTTCAATTAGGGTTACAAAGAATCATCTCAGACCTAATCTCTAAGAGATTTAACTACTCATAATTGAGTTTACAAATAGCATAATCAATGAAAGAATTAAAACATACATAAACTGGTAAAGAATGGAGGAAATCGTCTCGTTCTTCAGTCTTTAGGTCTGCAAATCGCACTTACTCTCTCCAAAATCCGTCACCCTTTGTTTCAGACTAAACTTCAGAATAAATAGGCTCATAATTTCGCCTAATCGTGTTAACAACCCACATAAATTAGGGTTTCCAAAATCGTGTCACGTTTTGCCTGAATCGTGACACGTTTTGGTCTCTTGACTTTTTCTTCAGTTTTTCTTGCTGCTTAAGTTGCCTTGTGAACTCCAAAATGTGATCAAAATACATATAAAATTACGTAATGACGAGATGTCATCACGAAGCATCGAAAGAAGAAGTTTTGATATTGGAACAAGTTAAATTAGACAAGGATTGCGAAACATGAGAATAGTCTAGCAAACCTTGAGACAATAAAGTTTCGAGCTTCAAGTTCATAACTCCCTGTTGGAACGATACTCTTTATTACTACATCGGTAAACTGTGCACTTACGGATTTAGTACATCAGAAACCCACACAAGGCCATAAACCTAAACGACCCATTTTGGGATTCAATGATCATGAAATAGTCAGTGGGGTACCAAACGAGATCTTACCTTTCGTAGTCATAGCTACAATGGCTAATCATGACTTTTTAAGGATTCTAATTAACGAATGGGGCTCTTGCCACATCATGTATGAGGAACCGTTTACGAAGTTAGGAGTTAGGAATGAGGAAACAGAAGTTAACATCATATACGTGAACATACTTGCAAGGATTCAATGGTTTCACATCCCATCCCTATGGTTTGTTGAACTTCTTTTCGTGTTTGACAAAGAACTTATAGAGGACTGTGAGCGTCCATTTCTTAGTCGTCCCATGCAAATCCGTCTACAACCACATTTTGGTGAGACTAACTCTAGGGTCCTTAAGAGCAGTACCATATATTGTTCATCTCAAAATATGGTATCATAATGCTAAGGAAGAAGTTGTAATGCTATGTGCAAACCTTATGGGAGCAAGGAGGTGCCACAAATTAGCACTGCAAAGAAACATGGATGTTACGACCGTCTAGAATAAGGAAACTTCAAGAGGGCAAGCTCCTCGGCCCACCAACCAATGAACGTCAACGTAAAGAACTTTGATCCTCCTCAAATTGAAATTGAGTCTGACGAAGAGAAAATCCCAAAAAAAAAGGCTAATGCATTCAAAACGAAAGTGAAGCCTCAAAGGCCATTGCATTCAACATGAGGGTTTTCCTTCATAATTCTCTCGTTTGAGTTTGGCGAAGAGAAAATCTCAGGAAAGGCCACTACATTCAAAATGGAAATGAAGTCCATTTTCTGCGTCGAGATCAAGTCTTTAATTTTTCTCCTTTTTACAATGTGTAATGAGAAATGAAAAACTCGAACAGTTTATGTTGAATAGTATATAGTTCTAAGATGGAACTTATAATTTTGTTGTACATCACAATAACCATGCGTACATAAATAACTGGAGAAATCAATCTATAATATAACAACTTCAAATGGACATGGTATCATACATACATACAATCTAAATTCCTCGACTCTTGAGTGAAAATTTTACTATTTTAAATGAGCTTTGATGCTCATGGACTCAACAATGGCGTTGCAGCTTCGGAATCACCAATTATTTCTGAGGGCTGTAATTCAATATTCTTGTGTTTCTCTACCTTTACCCCATAGCACCGTGTATAGGCCACAAACAATCAACACTCCTCCTAGTATACTATACACACACACAAAAAAAAAAAACTATATTAAATCAAATTATGAAATTACAAAGGCTAGCAAAAAAGAATTAAAACATCATAAATTTATATTCATCACGACCAGATCAACTATATATACATATCATCAAATCCAATAACAACATACAAATTGGTGCAATCTCTGCAAAGGATCCATGCATACTCATTTAAATGAACTTAGATTTAGTATATAACATATACCTTCCGAGGTTTAACTTCTCATCCAAGAGCATGGATGCGACGAAAGCTACGATCAAAAGCATTAGAGGGTTGAAAGCGGACGCATATAAAGGTCCTTTCTTCTGTACGATCCATGCCATGACAAGAATCATTATTCCAGATGCAAAAACTCCCTTCAAATAATTAACACATTAAACAAAACATCAAATCCTTTATGATTCAACAATTTCACAAATCATATGATATGACCATAGTTCTAGCAGTGAATCAACATTAACATGAAGCATACCGAAAAAACAACGGTGAGGAGCCTGATATCCCATCCAAGCTTCCATTGGTTCAAATCCCTCTCAACAATGAAACCGAAAATAACACATTGTATTGTTCCTATTACAGACATCAAAGCTATGCTTGATTGAGGACATGGATATACTTCACTGATCTTAGCCTATGCCATGTAAATTAAAACAATAAACGACAATAATTAATTAAGTTGATCATAATGTTGTGTTTAGTAACTAATTAATTACCTGAATGATGAGCCAAATTGAGAAACAGAAGCAACTAAGTAAGACACATAGAACACCTAACAATTCAGTGGTAGTATCAGTGACACGTTCCGTGTGGTCGTTCTTTGGATCCAAAATATTGATTGCAAAAGGCCAAATATCAAATTCTACTCCTTTGTAAAATGTCAAAACCAATGCCCCGGCAAATCCAAGTATAGTTCCTACAACCTTTGCCTTTCCTGTTACTGCTCCCCAATTTAATTCCTCGAAACTACATAGATCATGATCATGAAAATATAAATAATGCATTGTGTATACTAACATTAGATTTAAATCAGATACTATTAGTGTAAAAAAATTATACAGTAATTAAACATACCCGAAGGATACGGCCAAGACAAAAGTGACGGAGGGAATAAGGTTATAGATAGCTGATACAAGAGTTGCAGACGTCAAAACAAGAGCTCCGTAGAATAGGTTTTGAAATAAAAGTCCACTGTTGAATTGCATCACATTCACATATATAGGCATTTTCATCACTTTTGTTAATTAATGAATCAAAATGTAACATAACATTATTGATAGAATGAATGATACATACGCAAATAATCCACTTAGAAGTGAAAGGTAAAACACTCTCCAAGTCATCTTCGGTCTCTTCCTGTAAATATATAAGTCATTATCAGTTGTGAATAGTTGGAATTCGAATCCAGAAAGTATAGTGTGTTTCTTTCTTGTCCTATATAGTTTGATTTTTTTGCAAGAAAATTTATATGATGAGAGGAAATTCAATATTAAGTATAAAAAATGTTGTCAAGATACTCCTATTGTTTCAAATTAATAAAGGTGCAAAATGACCACTTAATTACCTTTCGAAAATAAGAGCAAGAGGAATAGTGGTAACCGCTGCAAAGGCGAGACGATAGGCTGCAATGACTATGATACTCATTCCATCATGAATGGCAAGCTTGTAGATAATATTGCAAGCAGAAAATACTATTTGCACCCCAACCATTAGCAAGGCTGGTTTCAAGGAATTTGACATGCTTCCCATCTTCAAGATCAGACTGCAATAGGCTTTTGAGATTGAAGGACTATATATATATATATATACACACATTTAAGGAAGGGAAGTTAGGTTCAAACTCTTCACATGATAGTTGTGTTCATAATTGTTTTCATAATGAAATTGAAAATCTAAGGGAAATAAAATTCCCATTAATCTAGAGTGAATGAATCTTGGTTTGGCTCGTAATAAGTTAATGCATATCCCACAAGCGTAAGTTCGACTCCACTGTCAATGATGCGGTGATATTTGGTGAATGATTTATAAGTGTTAATAATGATCACATAATAATCAAAAGGGGGAACTCAATTCAGATTATAAAATCGAAAATTATATTGACTATAAAATCGAAAATAAAATTGACATTTTTGTAAAAGAATATGGCCCATCCAGACTTATGCCCAGCCCAATACTTAATGCATGAATATTTTAAAATTATTTAATACAAGTATATAGTTCAAATCAGGACGGTTGGATGGTAAAAGAATTAAATAGTTTGGTCCAAAAAAACTAGTGTTTTTTTAAATATAAAATAACATGAGTATAAATATTGATTTTTTAAATAAATAGTGGATTTAAAAATATTTAAATACGGATGATAATAAAAATGGTTATAAAAAAATTGACGATGGAAAAATTATTATCAATAGTGATGAGAGTAAAAACCATTCTACAACCGCTGCGAATGAGATTTGAACTATATTCTTCAACATTATAGTGTTAAGTTTTTACCATCAAACTAACATTTCATAAACATGATTTACATTGCTAGTGTAAAGATTGTCCTTAATCAATATCTGCAAAGACTATTAAAAATATAGGTCATGCTATAGGGTGGTGGTTAAAAAGGTAAAAAATAGAAATTGCTTCTTGAAAACAACAACTTTCACTTTTAAATAGTTAAATATACCACTTTTCACGATTTTTTTAATATAATATTTTTATATTAATTTCTTTAATTAGTACCATATGGATACTTTTTAGCATTTTCTTAAAAATATTTGACACTAATTATAACGTCTAAAATATAAAATTAATTCAAAATTTAAATTTATTTTAAAGGAAATATAACGTCTATAAAAGTCACCATGAGTTAAACTCAGTTGGTAGGAATATTGTATAATATATAGAAGGGTTGAGGTTTAAATATCTCACTTATTCATCTTATAAAATGAATTTTTTATCATTATAATACTCCATAAAAATAAATTATAGGAAATGTTAAAGAATGTTTTTAAGACATTGATTAAGAAAATAAAAAATAGAAATATTGTGTTGAAGAAGAGTGAAAAATGATGAATTCTACTTTTTAAAATTAAAAAAAGTTACTGAATCTAATATAAAACTACCACCTTTAATTTCCTTAACAAGTATCATAAGAGCATTGGTTAGCATAAACCAAAAATTATAAAGTCTAAGATAAATAACAAGAGATTACCAAAAATTATAAACTCTAAAATAAATAACAAGACATTTAATGATTCAATGTCAGGTACCAGTAATTGGATTGGGTCGGGCTCTTCAAGGAGGTGTTGTCTATTTCTTGGCCTTGTTCCTTGGCTGTGTTTTTAGTGGATGCTGTAGTTTTGTTGTATTTTATTTTCTCTATTTTCTTGGAGTACCTTTGATACACTGAACCTGGCGTGTGTTTTCCCTCAGTACCTCTGGTGCTTTGTGTTTGATGACCTTTTCTCTGTACTTTCTGGGACTTGGTTCCTCCTTTATATTTATGTTTCTACTTTGCCAATAAAAAAAAGTAATTGGATTGGGTGACGAAGTTCCTTGCTAGTTGATTTGTTGGCAACGATCACAAGTGATCATATAATAGAAGCTCTGAAGAAATTAAGGGTGTGGGGATTTAAGAGAAGTTGAAGGATTTTATGGGTAATGTTTTATAAAGAGAGTAGGTAAAACTAAAAGTGGTAGATATGTGGCTATGCAGAGATTAATGAATAGTTGAATACTATTTTGGGTATATTATTGGTGATTTTTTTTGTTTGTAGCAAGGTATATTATTGATGTCTTCTAAAAAAAAGTGCATTATTGATGTGATTGAAGGCTGCCGTTGCCGAAATAGAAATTTTTGAGATAATAATGATATAGTCAGAAAGTGATGGTGTGCAACTGTAACGTGCTGCATGCAGGCATTTTTAGAACAAAAACGTTCCATGTGGAGCTAGAAAAAATATTTTTGGATGAGCCACATAAATAAACTATAATATATAAACATAAAATTTATCATATACTCTATAATCATCAAGCATAGAGTTGATCATCAAAATAATTAAACTACGTACTTTAAAAATTTAAAATAATTATCAATTTTTCTTGAAACTATGTCACATTAGTTATCTCTTATTCATCTCTTTCACTCTCACAAGCTTTCATCTTAGAAAAAAATTATCAATGCTCTTTAAGAAATCTACATAATTACATAAGTCAACAACAATCTAACAAAAAAAACTAAGTCAAATATAAAAGATTAAATTAAGCAAATTCAACATGAACCTTTTAAAACTACTACATACATAGAAATCTTTTATATTTCTATTAAGCCAATTCACTAGTATGATTACAATTTTAAAATTCATTATTACCTATTCAATTAAGCCAAACAAGTATAAATTAAACAAGTATAGAAACAAGTACAAGAGCAAATAGGATTAAACAAGCACGAATAAGAAAGGGTTTCTGAGAGACACATAAAGTGAGAAGATGGAGAACGAAAAGCGTGAGTCGTAAAGGGAACTGCATTTGTGTGATAGCTGGAGAGTGAGGAGAAACGTTTTAGCGTGCCGTTTTAATGACACAAAAGAATGAGAAGCGTGAAAAATGTTGGTTTGGTGGAATTCAAGGAAAGCCAATATTAAATCAGTTAAATGGGAACTGGTCTAAAAAGTAGCGATTGAGAGTTATCTCCCGTTCACTAGTGAACGGGAATTAGGATCTGATTGTGGTATTTTTTTCACTTTTAGAGGTGTCTGTGAGCAATTGAAGGTGCGTAAAAAGCAATTATCGCTACTTTTTATCTCCAAACAATTTGAAAAATCGTTGAAAACTTAAGGTGCCAAAAGTGCACGTTAAATCTATGCATTTGATGTCAATTCTAATGTTATCACATCAAATATTTTTCACCTCGAAATTTTTATATGCAATTTGGCCTCTGATGATTTATCTTTGACAAATGATCCATATGAAACGATAAAAGGTATATTGACAAATTTCATAACATCTAACGATAAAGTTAATGAATTGACCAATTTAACAAACGCGTTACAATTTCAAAATTTATTTGCCAATTTGTAGTAAAGTTTAAGGATTGGTTTAATTAATGTTAGCAATTTTAACAAATTTCAATTGTCCGAAATATCCTTGTCACTTCATTTTTTTTTTAGAAATGCTTAATATTACAAGAGAGCTCAACATGAAACATAAGTCTCTAGTTTGTCTTCGTTTTTTCTCTTTTTATGTCAATTTACTTGTGTATGATTTTTATCTGACCCCTTCCCTGCAACAAGGAACATGGGAAGGGGTAGATTTATCCCGACAAAGAAAAAAATGCATTTTACTAAGAAGAAAGCATCTCACAACCAACTAATTTGACAAACACTATTTTCCCTATGTTGTCTTCCTTTAGTGGGTTTTATCTTCCTTTGCTGAGTTTTATCTCATATAGCTAGGTTTTCAAGCGTATAGTGATATGTTTAACCCTTTCATTGGTGTACTTTTTGTCCCACTTTTTTTTGCAAAATTACTATTCCCATCATTTTTTCACCTTCCCCAATGAAATTGGGCCAATGTATACACTATTTTTAAAAATTGCTTTTCAGATATCAAATACTTCATAATAACACATGGAAATGACGTTTTTTCCCCCAACGATAGTTAACTACTGTTCACATGTAAAGCTTAAAAAAAACAAAAAAAAACTCCAACGATAGTTAACTACCGTGGAGCATGAAAACTAGTTTTTTTTTTATTACTTTTGTTGCATTAGGCTCCAATGGTTACTTATGTCCTTGGGGTTGGGGTATTTGTTGTATGAAGTGAAACTGGAATACCGAATATTAGTGCACATGACTAGCATGCAATTTTTGTGTCGTAGCAACAACATCAGATTTCATGATAATCTTGCAATTTCTTATAGCACCAAAAATAGGTAAGGAGATATGGTATTATTAAAAAAAGGTAAATATAAAATCTCAGAAAACGTGTTGCAGTGAGTTTTCATTTCAACATGACTAGTCTTGACTACTCTTGACCCATTTTTATCAACCAATCAGAGTCAGTCTCACTTTCAAAATTTCATAGCATTTTCAATACTTCCATCTTTTTCATCGCTTACCCATTGGAGTCTATGCAACAAAAGTAAAAAAAAAATAGTTTTCATGCTCCACGGTAGTTAACTACCGCTGGAGTTTTTCTTTTTTTTTAAGCTTTACATGTGAATGGTAGTTAACTACCGCCGAACAAAACCAGCGGTAGTTAACTACCGTTGGGGGCAAAAACATCATTTTCATGTGTTATTATGAAGTATTTGATGTCAGAAAAGCAACTGTCACTGTTTTTCGATTCCTTCCCATGGTTCTATAACACGACATGTCATCTTTTTCCTCTGTTATCCTTTCTCCATCTCCTCCCTACCATGGCACTGAATCACCAACTCTTCCCAACCGCAACAAACCCTCACCGTTAAAAGTCTCTCTCCAGCTAATCACCCACCACCTCAACCACCGCCTCAAACACTACCCTCCTAAAAAGCCACCCTAGCAACTTTGGTTTTTGGTTACTCTATCAATGTCCGGTTTGAGATTCAATAATTGTTTTGGAGTTTTTATGATTTTCTTGTTTTGTTTATTTGCTTGTTTCCTATTGTTAGTTTTAATTTACTTCAGGTTTGTACTCCATGTGTTCATGAAATGCTCGAGAGTTATTTGTTTCTCGGTATCATATTTTGAGTATGATGTTTATTGTAGTTATCATCAAATTCAACATGCTGTCAATCTTGCAAATAAATTGTCAATATATGATTGAATTAGTCATTTCAAAGACCACTTATAGTTGAAATGAGCGAACACTAACAATAATTTTTCTCCGAGGATGAATTCAATATAAGACAGAGATCTTCTGTTATTCTTGATCATTAACTATACACAGAAGAATTTAGTTTTCCTTGTTAGATGTAAGAGTTTTGTTTGTTAAAAATACTTTTGACTTCTGAAATCTCTATGTATTGATAACATGTATTTGTCTTTTAAAATATAAATATGAGAAATGTCTCAACTTATAGTCAATTTTATGGTACATTCAGTTAGTTTAGTATCTGAGTGAAGCTTATTTAATTTTCTGAAGAAAAAAAAATCTCACAAAAGAGACAACAGTGGGTTTAATTAAAAAATTGTCATGTTTTCATTTTCACACCAACTAATAAAATGAAAGAGGGTCTCTACTCTCTACCAAAAAATAATAATAAAATAAGAGAGGGTAGATTCAATATATTCTTCACCATCTTCTTTTACAATTTTAAAAATAAATATAACATTTTTATAAATTTTGAAAATGTCCACATTATTTTCACCATTTTTACATTCTTTCAGTTTTATCTTTCATATCTCGATCACAACTGTTCCTACATAAATCTTTCAACTCCTTGTTAGAAATTCAAATAAACATAAATTTAATAAAAAATGAAAACTAAAATTGATTTTAGAAATTAAACAGGATATAACTTAGGTTGGTCTGTTGGTATTGGCTTGTAATCTGAGTGTGTGGTCCTTCTCAAAGCTTCATTGTTCTTTCCCGATGACCAGTAATTCGAAATCCTTCGCTCCATGTGCCTTTTTGATCTTAGGCTAACCTTTAGATTTTATTCTCACATTTTTTTCAATAGTTTAGTCCGCAAAAAAAAAAAAAAAAAAAGGATCCCACCACCTAATTAGGTCCTACCTTTGCAAGAGGGAAGACTTGTTCTTAATTTTGATTGAACAAACTAATAATATCGGTATCGATCTTTATTATGCCGTATATGTCTTCCACTTCTGGTATTAAATAAAGTTATACTGATCCACTGAAAATAAGCATAATAGTGCACTAAAAAGAGGAAGTTCATTGAACTAACTTTAATTTGATATATATACTTATGTACTCCGAACCAGATTCCAAACTCTTTCAGAAATAAATATATATTAGTAGTGTGCAATCAAAAATCTAAACACTGACGGGGCATAAAAAAAGTGTCCCAAATCAGCATTTGCTCAGATTGAAATGTGTTTCTAAGGCATATATACAAATAAAAATTAGCTACTTATGACTGATTTAGTAGCTAAATAATTTAAATTGATATAGAGACTAATTTGGTGACTGAATTTTGTAATCAGTCTTTAAATCGGTCTCTATATTTGTTGTTAATTGAGATAGTGACGGATTTAGTGAACGATATGATAATTGTGGTCAAACCACCGGTTGATAATGTTAATAACTGATTTAGGGATGGAGAATATTTTGTCTCTAAATTGCATAGAAGGGATTGAATTCTAATTAATCATTTGAATTTTCTGTGATGATAGAAAGTTGTTGTTAGTGTGTGATATCTGAAGGTCTTGTGCTCTAGAATTTGGTGGTCAAGTATAAGAAGAGGATTTGGCTGATTAGAGTGGATTTCGATGAAGGAAAAGAGACTCAACTGGCCAAGTTATAAGATCTTGTTAGCGATCAAATGTTTAGGTTTCTCTTGAATGACATATTTGAAGATTGTTATAATGTTGTTTACAACTTAGAGATATTGTAGTAAATTTTGAAGGATAATAATGCTAGAGAAAGTACTAAACCCAAATTATATACAGATAAAAAAGAGAAAGCGTAGCTATTAGGTTTTTGAATAATCTTTATATTGCAAGTAAATAGTCTATATAGATGTGGTTATAAAACAAGGAAAAGAATATGCTTATATGCAGAAGGAAACTCATTTACATAATCTCCTCTCAATAGTTGAAAATCAACTTAATTTGTTGAGCATTTTATTTTATTCTTTTCCAAGTTAGGTTATGTCCCCCTAACTTTTTTGTTTTTCTTAATTTGTAGTAATTTTTTTACATGTTTCACGTTCTCCAATATATATCTATATTTTATTCTTAATCGGGTAGTTTTTGAAACTGATTGTCAGATACTTGTGACAGCAGTCCTTAATAATAGCTCGTATGTGAATGAACTAAAAAATTTACTATCTAATTGTAGAACTTAGCTCTTATCTAATGCTAGTTATGTTTTAGCTTATATTAGGAGACAAACTAATAAAATTGCTCATAACCTTGCTAGAACGTCTATATCACATTTCATTTTGTATTCACTCTATTATTTTGGATGAAATAAGTTATCTTTCCTTAAAAAATCTATATTTTATTCTATACACATAAAAAAAAAAAAAGGAGTAAGAGTAGTGGAGTACCTCCTTTATATATAACTAATCATCTCAAAATACAACTAAAACAAGTGGAGTACCCCATCACTCTTTTCAAATATATTTTTTCCATTAAAATAATAAAAAAATAATTCTGTCATCTATTTGCTCCTCTAAATTCCTACATGGTGATCAAGCACCGTTGGAATCCCAAAATACTCCCTGCATATATATACACACTTCAATGTTGTGCTACACTTTAATTTCTTCTCTTCATCTTCTCTCTATTTTCTTGAGTACTTTCAAAACCTAATAACATAACAAATATATATCATAAATATGAAGAGGATAATTTGCAATTCATTGCAAGGACTAAAACCAGTGGTGCTAATGGTGGTTTGCCAGATTGCATTTGCTGCTGTGAATATCATGTACAAGCTCGTCATAAATGATGGAATGAGCATGAGGGTGGCCACCGCTTACCGCCTCAGTTTTGCAGCGGCTTTCACTGTTCCCCTTGCTGTTTACTTTGATAGGTCCATTTTGCTTCTTTTCTTCTTACTGTTTGTGAACTTAATATTTATTTTTTATCATTCATTCATGGTTCTTTAAACAATAATGTTAAATTTAGTGTCTGTTTTAATTGGTATATATTTTATTGTAAAATGTTTCTTATAATTATTGGGAAAAAATGTTTACTTCTTAAAAAAGCATTTCCATATCTTTGTATAAATAAAAATTGTTAGAAAAAAAATCTCAAGACATTTTGTGAAATTCTTTTAAAAAGGAAATTCCAAGCATTTAATAAAATTAATTTTATTGGGATAGTAGGGAATTTATTAATATTTCTTAAGGTTTTTTTTTTCCACTTTTCTATACAAAATTATTCAATTAAATTCACTTTATATTTCACTAATCTGAATCCAATTTTTTATGGTTACCAAAAGCTTAATCTGAAAATAATAAATTTGGGAGATAATTGGTAGTGGTACAGTGTCATGTTATAAATGATTTTGGTATTTGAGTTTCACAAATATTAATGTGTCGATAAATTAATATATTTGCAAGGGCATGAAGAGATAATCTGTAAACATGCTCCATAATTTAAAAATGAAAGCATTCGTCTATTTAGATTATGAAGATATAAAAAAGAGGAAAGAATGAATAAACTGAAGGCACATTGTTTTCTATTATTTTTTTATTTTGTTAAAACTTAGAAAAATGGTTGGTGATGAAGACGATTAGATAGATAAAGAGATAATTGCAACCAGAGAAGTAAAAGTTATGAGTTAGATTTAGTGTGATATACCATAATAAGATATGGTGGGATGTTCTAATTTAATGGTGAAAAAAAAATGGTCTAAGTTGAACCAATATTTTTTATTTTTTTTAAAGAAGTTGGATCAATATATTTGGTGGTGCAAATTAAATGCATCCTTTCTTAGTTTCTTTATTTATATTTAGTGAGGTTGGTTGAGCGACTTTCGTCGTTAAACTCTCTTTGACACTAACAAAAACAACGGTTTATTCATTGGCTGAAATATAATAACATTATTAATTACTCTCTCATTAGTTTCAATGGTTTTTTTTAAATAAAAAATATTTTTTCTTTAAGATCACTATCTTGAAACTATCCAGGTAGAAAGAAAAAAAAAAGATCGGCAATATAGCCAGTCAAGGAAAATATTAAGATAGCTACTCTAAAAAAAAAAAGATAGCTATCACCCATTTGGTGAAATTTAATAACATTATTAATTACTCCCTCATCAGTTCCTACAGTTTTTTTTTCTTTTTATAAGAAAAAGATCCGGTTCTTCCATAAAACATCACCCTTTTTTTTTAACAAACTAAAATAATATATTATAAACAATAAGGTGTGCAAAGGAAGAGCCACCCAACAATATTTACACAAAAAATGTGCTAACAAACAAGGGCACCAAACAAAGCAGATAAATGAGAATTACACGTGGGCCCTCATACAATGGATTGGATGTTTCCACCACTCATGATAACTAAATTGAAACGTTGCCTATTTTGCTTTAAGCCATAAAAAAGAATTAAGTTTCACCTTCTCAAGCATACCAGAAGAAGAAAACACCGCATTTTGGAACACAGTTATTCCTCTCCTTCCATAACACCCAAACAGAAGCAAACCAAATTATTCTAAGAAATAGATAAGTAACTCTAGGCAGCCCCGGCATGTTAGTAAACTGATAATAGTGCTGACGAAGGTTACTAGGCAACACCGAAGATATACCAAGCCAATAACAAACCTCATACTAAAGAGAGCTAAAAATATTACACTCCAAAAATAGATGATTTGTTGTTTCCCTCAAACATCACTTGAAATTACATGTTAAACAATCATGCATTGTATATTATTATTATTATTATTATTATTGTTATTCGAAGGAAAATACTAACAAATATTCTTGGGTTATTGTTTGAGTAATCAAAAAAAAAAAAATTATGTGCATTTATTCCTTCAAAAAAAAATAGTAACTTTTGCATAGAAATATGTGCATTTATTTTTTCTTCATTTAAACAATTTCCTTAGGACTTGTTTGTTTTATCTTCTTTTTTTTTTTTGACCAATGTTTTATCCTTATTTGAAAATAGCATTTCATGAATAATGTTTAAAACCGGTCAAAAAAAAGATAATGATGTTTAAAAATATACTTCCGACCTCATGTGTATTAGTAGAGACAAAGTAACATGAGATGCGTGCATTAAATTAACTACTAGACCAAAATGGTTCTGCCTTTTTTTTGTTATGAAGGAAGAAGAAACCAAAGATTACTTGGAAGGTTCTTTATATGACATTTCTTTGTGGGTTGTTTGGGTATGCTACTGAATTGTTCACCTTTTCTTCCATATTATATAAAGAGTCTTTATATGACATTAATTAAAGATACTAATATGGTCAATGTATGTTCCAGGGGAAGTTTACTTCTAAACCTTTATGGCATGGGACTGACTTTTATTTCAGCAACGTTTATGATGTCATTGTACAACCTTATCCCAGGAGTTACCTTTATCATGGCCATATCCTTCAGGTACTCACTCTTTTCACCTTAGAATATAATTTAAATTTTAATGTTTGCACCAAGATTACAAAGAAGTTTTTTACACACGTCGAATCATATCTTTACAATAAAGATATTTAAACGTATAGTTTATAAAATAAAGTATTACAAGTTGAAATATCAAGTATAATCATAGTCACAAGAATATAGTCATGATTCTTAGGTACACTCACAAAAAGTAAACAATGAATTAATTTTTTACTATTTATAAAATAATTAAAAGAAAATGTATAACTAATATTTTATAAGTGCGCTTAAGATATTTATATTTGGTCTTGTGACAATTCGATAATAATCCCTAAAATTACATTCTTTTGCATAATTATTAAACTCATGATAATTTGGTGAGCTAGATACTGTCAAATTATAATAATTTTATTTACAATAAAAAACTAAACTGATTAGTCTCCTGTTTATTAATTATTAAATATTTTTTATTTTTCATAGATTGGAAAAGTTAAACTGGGGATTAGCAGAAGGAAAAGCCAAGGTAATAGGAACAATAATCAGCATCAGTGGGGCAATGCTGATGATATTTTACAGAGGAGTAGAAATTGATATTTGGACTTCCAATATAAACCTTATGCATCCACATCACAACCAAAATGGGCTTATGGAACCACTACATGCCTACAATAAACTATTGGGTATTCCATGTGCCATAGGAAGTTGTTGCTCTTTTTCTTTGTGGTTAATTATCCAGGTTAGCAAAATAGCACTACTAATTAAAGATCATTTAACTTAATATAAAGTCTAAAACGGGTCTTTATATATTTTTTGAGTAGAAATATATTATTTATCTTTCTTTATCCAAATAAGGCATTAAAGTGATAAAATTCGAGTGATTAATGAACTTCGATAATGGACAATTTTTTGATAAAACAAAGTTTGGTTAATATTAAGAGGAGGTTCCACTTTTCTTTAAAACCCGAGGGTTGATAAGAAAAATGCAAACAAGTATTTAGGGAACATCCTCACTCCAAAACCGTGAAGAATGCTTTTTTTTTTTCTTTTTCTTTCACGGTTTTGACAGAAAATCAATACATGATCAATATTGTTGTCGATTAGAAAGATAAATGATCATTTTAATTTATTAAAAAGATATAGAAACTTTTAAAAATTCTAAATTAGTTATAGGATCTCTGATGCAATTTTACCTGACATATAACATGTGTTTATATGAATATGATATGAGTTGTTTTGCATATTATGGTCCATTCAATTTACATGACTCAGACTAAGTTGAATGAAGAATTTCCAGAACACCATTCATGCTCAGCATTGGTGTGCACAATGGCAGCGATTCAAGCCATTGTTTTTGCTCTCTGTATCGATAGGGATTGGAATCAATGGAAGCTCGGTTATGATATCAGACTTCTTACTATTGCTTATTCGGTATATGCTCGTAGAAACTCAATCAATCAAACAAATAAAGTTTTTATTTGTGATATGAACAAAAAAATTTCTTAATAAAGATATCAAAGAAAGATAATCAATGCATGTGTGTTAAAGGTTCAAAAATGAAGTTGTTAATTAATGCAGCTGAATGATAATGCAGGGAATTGTAGCCTCTGGATTAGTGATTGTTGTTATTTCTTGGTGCATAAAGATGAGAGGTCCTATATTTGCATCTGCTTTCAATCCTCTTCAGCTTTTACTTGTGGCTATCTCTGCCTATTTATTGTTGGATGAGAAATTATATTTAGGAAGGTACATGATAAAATCTTACTTATACCTTAAACATATATTATTCATATGTTATCTTTTTTAACATTTGATATGCATGATGCATTAATTGATTTAATATAATTTGGCTGTATACAGTGTCTTTGGAGCAGTGTTGATTGTATGTGGCATATATGCAGTGCTTTGGAGTAAGAACAAAGAAATGAAAAAGAAGAATAAATCATCATCTTTAGAAATCAACATGGATAATAAAGTTGAGGAGTTCGTTATACCCAGTCCTGACAAGTGAAAGAGAAATTATATCCAACATTCTTATCATTTTACACTAATAAAATAGTAGTATAGATACGTATTTACATATATGAAAGTGCGAGAAATAAACCTAAGATATGGAGAGTTTGTTGTATGCAAAATT
>Ga0315913_1004703_pt1 | contig 16541 bp, 14 predicted proteins | sample MpolsnodulesMG_FD_207736 | JGI IMG/M metagenome (GOLD analysis project Ga0315913, IMG submission 207736) | Medicago polymorpha root nodule microbial communities from Los Angeles, California, United States - small nodules | ecosystem: Host-associated > Plants > Roots > Nodule | place: USA... | reverse complement strand
GACCATGGTCTGATTTGTGCCTTTGTGGAGAGGTGGCACGAGGAGACTTCCAGCTTCCACCTTCCGTTTGGGGAGATGACAGTCACACTTGATGATGTGGCCTGTTTGCTGCATCTCCCCATTGACGGCATGCTCATGTCCCACGAGTCCATATCACAGGACGAGGCGGTGGAATTGATGGAGACGTACTTGGGGTCTAGTACGAGTGATGTTGTTAAAGAGGTCGAAAAGACCAAAGGTGCACATTGCCGATTTAGCTACTTGGAGAGGATCTTCAAGGAGCGTTTGAAGGAGCAGAGGGATTTGGCTACCGAGTATTGTGTGACTCAGGAGGTGCAGAGGTTGCGGGACCAGGTTGTCCGCATATATTTGCTATACTTGGTGGGGCTCACGATCTTCACTGACAAGAGCCAGTGGGCTGTGGATGTTGTGTACCCGAGGTACTTTAGAGACCTTGATCTTGTTGCTAGTTATTCATGGGGAACTGCGGCACTAGCTCACTTGTATAAGGAGCTCAACAATGCTGCACATTGGAACTGCAGTCAGGTGGCAGGATACTTGACTTTGTTGCAGGTATAAAATAAAAACTATGTTTTAATTTTTTAAATGTAAGTGTATATGGTTTGTATATTTATAAGTGGTTGCCTTTGGTGCAGGCTTCAGTGTTTCATCACTTCCCAGGTGTGGGGAGCAAGGATGTCTGGGTAGGATATAGAGAGAATCATTATCCACACGCGATGCTTTTTTTACCATTGTCTGGTTTAGGCACAGTGGACAACTACAGAAACTATCTGGATGCGCTGGATTTGACGAGGGTTGCCATGGCCCCATATGGAGAGCACCGTCAGGCACGTCCGTTTAAGCAGGTCAGCCTTTACTCTGGATGGCTGAGATTCGGAGACCACATGGTGAGATATCTACCGGAGAGGGTGCTTCGTCAGTTTGGGAGGGTTCAGACCATACCGAGACATCCCGTTGAGAGTGCACCTGTTGATGTTAATTTGGCGGAGATCACAAACCGCTTTCGGACTGCACTTGATTATGTGCTGACACCTCAGCAGTTGGGAGAGCGTGCAGTTCATGATGTTGATGCAGTAGATGGCTACATCGATTGGTTTTATCGCCATTCCCATCCACGCATGGTTCTTCTTGACATGCCGATACAGGTGCCGAGGCCACCAGAGCGTGAGGTCCTTGATGTGTGAGCTGCTCAGGAGGATGGAGACCTTGCGTACTTACAGCTTAGCGGAAGGATGAGCCACATCAGAGACCACCTCTATGCTGTGATGAGAAGTGGTCTCGTGCCGAAAGGGACTGAGGAATGGCAGCATTTGGAGGATGCTTTGAAAGAGGTGCATGATGGGAAAGTTTACCGTCATCGGGGAGCTACCGAGGGTGGCAGAGGTGGCGGTGGTACGGGTGTAGTTATTAGGAGCTGATTGTATTGTATTTTATGTTTATGTTTGAACATTTTGGATGCTTTTGAATTATGTAACACTTGGATAATTTTGAATGTTATGTAATCTTGGATAATTTTGAATGTTATTTGATTAATGTTATGTTTGCAAAATTATGTTTTGTTGATGATTTTAATGTTATAAGTTCGATTTACTGTTAGAACATGTCACTGGCATGATATGTCTGTTTGGAAGCAAGCAAAATGTGCCAAAACAGAGGCTCAGCCAAAACAGATGGCTTCTGCCTCTGTACTGATGTATTCCGGATTATATAATCTGGACAGCTTTATAATATTCCGGATTATACAATCTGAAACCATCGTTCACCACCCCTTTTGTTGACTTTCAACGGGGTGATTTACACTATTCGGATTATATAATTCGGAAGTTATCTAAAATGTTCGGATTATATAATCCGGATCCATCTATTCATAATTGACATCTTCATCCATCAGGTGATGAAGTGCCAAAATCCACAAAATAATCTGAAATTGATATTCCGGAATTGGTTCGGATTATTTAATCCGGACGAGGGGTATTTTGGGAAAAAAATAGGGCACGCGAGGAAATGCATAGGGTGGAAAAAGTAATACTCTTCTTTTAAACGGGTGAAGCTCCCAAACTCTATGCTCGTTGGGCAACTTCTTTTCACTACGCAAACAGGGGCGGACCTGGCCTCACAAAACTAGTGAGGCACAATTTTTTGCAGCTCTGCATCAATGATGGAGCTAGGAGTAATTTTTTTAGTGTGTGTGTGTGTGTGTATATATATATTATTTCTCACAGTAATTATTCATGAAAAAATTGTAGGTATAGTGGTACATACTATTGAATTTCACGTTAGGTACTCCAGTTCACTGTTCACCACTTGCATTTTGCAATTTTTATGGTATTTTTAGTTCAAATAATATAGTTGAAAAGCTAAAATGGGCAAAACAAGAATCAAACCCAAGTCCCCCACCAAAATAGGGTGCGTCTTTACCGCTTGAGTACACCATACACATGTGATTAATTTACAAAGATTGATTTATATAATATAACATTTAGCTAAAAATTGAAAAAAAAAAATATATAATTGGACCTGGACTGGTGTGGCACTTGCCTCAACGGGCCTAGTCCAGGTCTGCCCCTATATGCAAAGTCCCTGAGCTTGATGCTTGTTGGATGCCTTCTTTTATGTGGGCAAAGCTCCCAAGCTCTATGCTCGTCAGGCGCCTTCTTTTGACCGGGCGAAGCCCCTGGGCTATATGTTCGTTGAGCAGATTCGTTTAATTGGGTGGGGCCCCATGCTTTAGTGCAATATGCATCACACCTTCATAACACTTTCAGACTTTTAGGCTCCATGAAGAGCTATAAACCATCTCCACATAGCCAATGACGGATCCAGAAAATTTGATTAGTGGGGGCATCATCTAGTGTACGTGCTCTTTGTTTTGTAATCTCTACTTGTTTGTATTTTGTTTTCATTTGAATGATCAAACCATCAATTTAGTCTATAAATTATCATTCATTTTCCAATGTAGTCGATATAACTATGTAAATATAACAATAGTCATTAATTTATATGAATTTCGTCAATTTAGTCACTACAGTATATAAGACTCCATCAATTTAGTCACTAACGTCTCAAAAACAGAGATTAAATTGACGAATATTAAATACTTTAGAGACAACTTATTATACTTATATAATTTAGAGACTAAATTTGAAAAAGAGTGATAGTTTAGAGACCAAATTGATGATTTGTTCTTCATTTGAATAGGCTTTTTTAGCAATTTGTAGAATTTAACTTGTGATTGGTCCTCTCAAAAATAAATAAATAAACTTGTGTGATTGGATTTGTTAAGAAAGGTAGGTTATGTGAAGGGTGTGAAGGCATGCCCCTTCTCCATAGTATAAAAACACATATTATACCACTAAAAAAAGAATTGTGAAAACTTTGTGCAGGCACATGACTTCACACAGCTCTATATGAATCCGTCCCTGCACATAGCTCGACAAAAACAATTACCCCACGAACCTAAGGTCTCGAAAGACTTGTAAGCAATTTGACATGAATTGACCTCACATTAGATACCTTGGTCGATTGAGTGATAAAAAGAAATATAGGCTCAAATTTTCATCTGTATAGGAACATTTCTACATGATTCTATGAACTATTAGCATAAATGTTTTGTACAAGCAACTTAGTGTTTATATACACTAAATTTTGGTGAATTTTACATTGTTATAACATAAAATGTGACAATATATGACATGCCTAGGTGCATGTAAAAAATTTGATACCATTTCAAAAAGTGAGACAATAGCCAATTTTGTTTTCATGCTCATTCTTCATGTTCATGTTCATCTTCAGAATCTGCATATAAAAGAAAATGTTAAGGGCAGAATTTTACAATCAAACGACCAGTTAAACTTTTTTAAACAATTATGTGATTTTTTTACTGGTCATGGTCTTAACCGTTCATATATAGTAGTTATATATAGTCAAGATCTCTCCACTTTCACATAAAAATTACCCTCTCACTAGATACATTTCCTATACACGTTTCTGCGCAAATGCATGTAGCAAAGTAGGTATGCTCCAAATTGTTTGCTTAATTTCATTTAGAGTTTGAGGTACCATTTCTTGTAGTTGGTATCTTTTCCAATCAAGAAGTCACATTAGAAAGCCATATATGTAATGAATCTTTAGCTTACCAGATCTAATATCTTCACTAACTTTCCCTTTTGTGCAGATTTGACCAACAAGCATCCGAAGCATCAGCACCCACCAATAAATATTAAGAACAAGCAAGCAGAATAGAAGAGTATTGAATACATGATAATGTATTGAATAATCCACCCGATGCTTGTCCAATTTCAAGGTGTCAATCACTTCATAGCTGCAAAAAAGAAGAAAACAATTAAACAGAAGGATTAAATTAAATGTAAACAATGGACAGCTCTAGCGTTACTTTTGAGCTGAATCACAGGAGAAATTTTATTTTATAATTTGCTCAGACAAGACAGTTAATATTCCCTAAACCAAGTAAAGTCTGTATTTGGCTAAATTCTATTTCAAACCCAATAAAAAATTGGAAACGTAATATCAAACTTGGATATCACTGAAATCAGCCTTTACTTTTAAAGGCCAGAAATAACATGTCAAGAAGGACGATAGATAATCTAAATATGTCTTAGACTCAAGAGTGCACAAAGAAATAAGAATATTTTTGACAGCATTCATGGATTATAAACTAGAGCATCGCAAATCTTCATAGACCTATCCTTAACAAAGAGTTCTCCAATTTCAGACTTACAATACAATTAGATCAATACTCATAACTGACTGCTACTGGTACATACAGAAATACAATAATTTCCACCCATCATAATCTCATCCTATCCTACAGGATATAATAATTTCCAAACATACACACAATGTCCTCTTAGCCTAACTGCCAAATGTAATATTTTTTACTTCTAACATAAACTTCTAATGCCTTCATCCTGACCTCTCAGTTTGAAGCAGCGAAATATTAATGGATGACCTAGAGTTAGCTTGGATACATTTCTCAATTTCTACTTGTTGAAAAAGAACAAAAATAAAAGAATCTTGCAATAACAATTTGTTCAAGTGTGGATTAACTTTGGCAACTCATTTTTTTTCTTTCAGAAACTCGTTTAAATTCTCCATAAATACTGGAGTAATAAGCCTAGAAGAACTTTTTTGTTAGTGGAGAACAATAAAATTTACTACTTCAGATTACAGGCTTATAGAAGTTAGAAGCTAATCTAAACTGGGCTATATTTTTTCAAAGTAAGAAGTATTGATGACTAACCACCAAACTTTTTCTGCTTAAGAAAAAGCCTGCATTAAGTGATTATATAAACTTGCTGAATCTTCCTGCAATAGTAAATCATTAAGATGATTTTCCAAGCACTTAATTGGTAAAATGGTACAAAGATACATATAACTTAACAGTTATAAGAAAAAAAATTTAAAAAAATAAAAGAGCAAGGCATATCAACTAATTTACATTGCATAAAAATTAAGGACTATCTAAATTAAACTTCCAATTTAAAGGGAAAAGTATGACATATCAACTCTTGATAAGAAAATCTTCAGTTGATTAGCTAACGCATCCATGATTAGTTAAGCATAGACAAAATATCAACAGGTTTTTTTATTCATAAACGGTTGAGATTACCTTCTTTATCATCTAAAGGGAATTGTTCACTTCAGAGAAGTATAATGAAAAATCTAAATTGCACAGCTTCAGTTTTGAACATAATTTTGGAAAAAAAGTGTACTTATCCCCAATGGTCGCTTCTTCAGAATATGAATAGGAAACAAGCTTATCATCCTTTTTTGAAATATGAATTTCAACAGGTGACAAAAGGAAAACAAAATGTAAATTGGGAATGGATTTAACACAAACCTTGTACTTCGAAGAACCCAGAATGGGTAGTAAATGATGCGCAGTATGGTCCAAGACAAAACAAAAAGGATAAACGCAAAGCTAGCTATTGATTCTGCACCGCTGTATATGGACATTTTGCCTATCTCCAGAAACACATCAGTAGCGTCGTGAAGAGCTAAAACAACTGATCCAATTCGAACAAACCTGAGTGCATTGAACAAATAATAAAAAATATATACTAACAAAATGTCAAAATGAAACACTAAATTACACTAAGAGAAAAACTTTCAATCTTTGTTTCAGAAAAATTTGGGGGATGAAAAACATTTTCCGATGACATTTCATTCCGAAATCGCTGCGTTCTGTTGGCTTTTCCTCTCCGATCAAGCGCTACACTTTGTTTGTTGAATGGTTTCCTGATTCTTGATTGTTCTTGCTCGATGTTTTTGCTTGAAAGATGACTTGCCCGTGGAAGCTTTTGGCTCCGCCGGAAGCCACACTGAAAGCTAATTTCCATGAAAGCTGTGAAGACATTTGCGCATGCTGTGTTGAACACGTATGACTTCCATGAAAGCCAATTTCCACTTTGTTCTTACAAAGGGGATTCGGTAAGTGCAAATGTGGAAGGCCTTATGAGTCGCTTTTCATAGCTATGGTGACATGGCACATTGGCACCACCCCTTTTATATATCTAGGTATTCCCATCTTCAAAGGGAAACCTATCTTAGGCCTATTCTGGATAAGATAAAGTTGAAATTGCAACTTGGAAGGGGTCCCTTCTGACTATAATGGACAGGGTACAGCTGGTAAATGCAGTGATAACTGTTAACTAGCAGGCTATTGTATTTTCCTTCAGAATTTATACTTGGCCAATCAAGCTATTAAAGGAATTGGACAGTTGTATAAAAATATTTGTGTGGAGTGGTGATATTAGCACCAACAAAATTTCAACAGTGGATTGGAGGCATGTTTTCAAACCACTTAATGAAGGGAGCTTAGCTATAAGGTCAGCTATAACTATCAATGAGGCTGCTATGTTGCACCTATGTTGGAATTATTTTACCGACAAAAATCAATGGGTACTTCTATGCAGAGCTAGATTCCTAAGGAACAATAATCCAATTGTTCATCAATGGGAACTTCTATGCTAATGCTACCTGGAACATAGGTGATGGAAATAATATCAAGTTCTGAACTGATAAGTGAATGGACGAGACTCTTGTGCACATGCTGCAAATGTCGCCCACCATTCATCATGAGCTGAACATGAACATAGCTGATTATACCTTAGATGGCAGATGGAACATCCCAGATTATTTTAAAGCAAAATTCCCACAGTTTTTTGACAAAGTTACAAAGGTTTCTATACCTATAATTCAAACTGAAAATTCTCTCAACTGGAATACTGCCATAGATGGCAATTTGACTGCTAAATTGGCTTTTCAACACAAAAATCATTTTAGCATCACTTTCAACTGGTGCAAACTGATATGGTCGCGCACAATACCTCCCACCAGAACTTTTGTTTTGTGGAGGTTTTTCCAGCAAGGGCTGGAATAACTTATGGATAGAAAGTGATTCCCAGAATGTTGTATTGGCCTTTAGCAATGTCCATATGGTTCCTTGGACCACAAGGAATCGCTGGAGCAATTGCATGGAGATGGTTAGAAACAAAAGATGTATATTCATACATATTTTTAGAGTAGGTAACTGCATTGTTGATGCCTTGGCTAAGCATGGCCACAATCTCTCTGATGAGCTATGGTGGAAAGATGTACCTAGTTTCATTAGACCTTTCTACTTTAGAGATTTGTTAGGTTTGCCTAATTTTAGGTTTGTTCTTTAATTGGGTTTAGGCTGTATGTCCTCCCAATCTTGTAACCTTTCTTTTTTTCGTTTTAATAAATTTCTTTATTTGATAAAAAAAATTCAAATAAAATAGAGTTAGTGCAGGCATTAAGTCCATAATGTGCTCACAAAACCAACTTAAGTGTCCTTCAGGTAAAGAAATTAAGAAAATGAAATTGTACCTAAAAATGTAGGATAACACAATGAGACTGAGAGAGACAACATGATGTGTCATGGAAATCCCAAAGTCAGAGCGTCTAGTTTCCCAGAATATTAAAGCAAATATGGAGTATGAATAAAATCCAGCACCATACATATACAGCCCCTTCAATTTCAATCTGAAAATAAAAAATGGTTACTGCTGAATTAATGAACTTAGGTTGACAATTAAAGTCGCTGGAACGACAAACAAACAATAACACGAATAAATTGAAATTGCAACTTAAAAACTACAATAATTGAAAATGTAAATAACAATCTTACTTAATCTTTTGATCTGGCCATATCTGATTCCCTGGCCCGACCCAGAAATATTTTGTATCAGTAAACCAAGGTTCATCATATGTTACAGACAAGGCAAAAATTTCTGCCGATAGAAAATAAACGCACTTCCATGCTGATTCCTTAAATTTCCTAATCTTCTTTCTCCTATCATCTGTCTGATAATCATGCACATCATGTCCTTTTTGAAAAATCAACCGTCGGGCCACTTTCTGCAAATTTCATTCACTTCAGATTAACTAAACATAATCAAAATATCAACACAAATTGATAGATGTATAGAAAGACCAATTGATAGATGTATAGAAAGACCAATTGATAGATGTATAGAAAGACCAATTGATAGATGTATAGAAAGACCAATTGATAGATGTATAGAAAGACCATAGCCCGCTAAAGGTATACCTAAATTACTGTGTGGAAGTGAAATTAGGCAAAAGAATGAAAAGAAACCAGTATTTTTTCCCTGTTTTGTTATGGGATAAACAAAATAATACACTTATTGTCAAACATGTAATGATTCTACACGACATGGACATTAAACAATCATTTTTATTTGCAAATGGCACAAATCTCTCAGCATCTTATAAGGTGAGTCCACCCTTATAAACAAAGCATTATAAGAGAAGACCCATATAGAATAGACACAGACATGAAATGATCCACACACACCTCAATGTAACCTTTAAAATATTCTCACAAATGTACCATTTGTTTGGGGTGTCAGAATATAAGTTTTAACACAATGATCCTATCATCCAAGCAACCAGCATCCACTAGATTTGACCTGTTTGAACTATGTACAAAACTCACTAATTGAGAAACACAGAGAAGATATGTATGAACGATATATCCAGTAACAAGAAGAAGGAAAATGATTGAATAGAGGAACTCCCAAATATTTATAGAAAATCATTCTTTCCTAGTCTTATCCACAACTCCAACTTTATCTATGCATCATTATTCAATTCCATAGCCATTTTACTCAAAATTCCTAGTCCATCCAATTACATTCATAGATTCACAATCAAGTGTTCAAGTGTATAATAGAATCACATTCACTAACTTTTTTTTGATCAAGGCTAGTAAAATAAAAGAAAACCAGGAGATGCCTGAACCCTTTTACATCAGAGAGACCCTAAAATAAAGAAGTCCAAGACTATCCTGAGACAAAAAAGAAACAATGAAAAGAGATGGGAATGACCACCACGGAGAGTTGAACACAGGCAAACACTGCCCATTCAAAGCTAAAACAACATTCTCTAAGAATATGAGTACATTTAAATTCTATACAAGCAAGATTAAATTTCCAATTAATTTGAGAGTTAGGATTCCCAAGGCCCCTTATGTTCCAAAGCAGAAGAATCATTGTAAAGGTTTGTTGGAGGTACCCTTTTTTGAACAGGTGATGATTTCCTCCACAGGTGAAGTGATATAATTTCTTTTAGATTGTTGTTTTTTCTTCTTTTGGTGTTTCAAGGTCAAAGAACAAGCTTCCTTTGAGGCAGTGGCCATATTCTCACTAGCAACCTCCATGCTACAACTTCACCCTCTTCTACCTCATCTCCCCAAAATTTGGAAAGGATCTGCACACTTTTTAAGGCTGCAGCAGATGGGAGAGGTGACAGATGCAGGTATCAAAACATGGCTAAAAGGGAGTTTATCACTTGTCAAATTATCATGGTAAGTAGTGATTGGTTGAGGCATAGGGTCGGGCATATCAAGGTTCCCGCCTTTTACCTCCCCCTTTGAAAAAGACTCCACTTCATGCCTGGGGAATAACCGCCTTCCAGAATTGCTGTTCTGCTCAAGAGTTGAAGGAGCTGATATGGGGGACAGCCTCCCATTAGCATACTCTCTCAAAGGTTTGTATGAATTCAATACCTCAAACTTAGAGGACCTATTTTCCAATTCACAAGGAACCTCAGAGTCAGTGGATTGATTCAAACCAACCTTCTCTTTGGAAACTTTCTCAACATTTCCACTGTCAGCTATAAACATTTCCTTTGAATTGTTAGTAAGATCCTTGACAAAAGGCATGGCCTCCCCTAAAGGAAGTTCGCTCTCTGCAACAAGCAAATCAAAAGAATTGCGCAGAATCAATGTTGAAGAATCACCGTTCTTCTGGATTACTGCAATCTCAGTCCTATCCACACTGACTCCTTCCTTCTCAGTAATTTCATGAACAGATAAAACTTCCACATTCTCAATGTTTAACTATTTATGAATGATGACGTCCTTATCTCTCCCTAAATACTCGAATTCACAATTATTGTTCATCGTAACATAACAACTTCCATCCAAGAAAATATGAGAACCCTTTGCCTCAGTATATAGCCACATGGGTTAATTTCTTACTAACTGATTTCTAAACTTAAATGAAGGAGTGTTGGATGGAATAGGATACGAGTAATGCTAGCAACACTCTTTTGAACACCTTCTCTAATACTCTCTAATAGAGTGCAATGGAATAAAATTACCAATTTATTTGGATATTTTACTGATATGATTATACAGAAAAAGGACTTGTTGAGTTCCCTCCAAATTCATTGTTGGTGTTCATTTATGCAACTAAACCTTTATTAATTTCGACCCTTTCCACTACATTATTATTTTCCTTTCTCTCTCTAACCAAAATCTCACTTACAGCTTTTTTCTAACCTACTGGAATAAAGATTTCTTACCATAGTAGGCGGCCGTGGTTTCGGCCTGCTATCGTACTAATTTTTGTTTCGAGTCAGCAACTGGACATCCTGTTTTTTTTTCACACCGGCTTGTTGGGGGAGTAGAGTAGAGAGGATTAATATTTCTCAATTTCTGGAGGTTACAAGTTAAGTCATTTTCTCTTAAACACTAAGCTAACACCCTATAGACCAAGGGACTGCTTGGATAAACAACTTATTTGTAGCTTATAGCATAAACACTTCTATTTTTACAAGATAACGATAAAATAACGGTAAATTGTTTATAAACTATATTGGAGAACTTGAGCATACCTGAAAAATGAACCTGTCAAGAAGAAAACGAAGGGAAGGGAAGAAGAGAGCGAAGATAGGTATAATGAAGAAATCATGAAAGGCAGGGTAGGATTCTTGTTGCCAGTCAAGGGAAGTCAGTTGTTGGAACAAATCCATTGATCTCGTTATAACTAACTGTTCTAATGAAATACTATTTCAGTTGTTGAACCAAACCCTTGTTCAATTATTACTAGTTACTAGTAAGTACCAAAGTTGATTACCTACCAAGGCTGAATGAATAGTTTACGTCAACGTGGAAACACAACCACACGTCAACTTCAATCAACATGAAAAGAAGATATTTGTCCTTTTCAAACTACTTGCTTCATCCAGTCTCAACTTACACCAGAACTATAATAATTTTGTATCAAAAATTGATATTATAAATTATTTTTAGTGAATAGTATGACAAAATGTGTATCATTTATTAAAACAATTTTATCAAGTACAATTAGTTGAGTAACTATTAAAATACAATAAATAAAAGTATGTTGGTGGAATAAGCACCGTGATAATAGCATGCACTAGTTTTTTAGTGAGAGAAATTCCAACTTCTCTCTAAGTTTTATTTCTCTTTCACTCGTTGAGGAGGGGTGGTTTTAGGTCATTTTTTGACCTAGAATCACCTCTCTGCATCCTTTTTCTCTTTTCTTTCAATTTAAATAAGCGATTTCCATATGTATCAAATGTTTTCTTTTGTGTTTTTTCGTGATTTCGTCGTCTGAGTGCGGCGTTGTGTTGTTCGTCGTTTTGTGCGACGTTGTTTGATTTTGCGCCTTGTTGCGGTGTTCGTTTGGTTCATATTGAAAGATCAACTTCAGTCAACCACAGATTTGATCGATGATTTGGACGCCAACGTTGCAGATCCGGAAGCATGAGTATTCTGGTGATTTAGATTTGATCATATTATTTGTAGACATTTTGTCGTTATATGCTATTAACTTGGATGTTGCGAGTTTGTTCGCAGATTCATCATTTACGTTTTTAGCGATGTTGATTCTGATGTATTCCATCAATTTGAATGAGTGAATATCGTTTTGTTTTTGTCAAAAAAAAAAAGAGAGTATGTTGGTGGAAAAAAATAATAAATGCAATATTGATATTATAAAAATGGCAAATTCAATACAATATTTTTTATTCTTTTTCAATAACATACATTTATTTATTGTATTTCAATCATCTAACTACTCTACTAACGATTATTAATACAATGTTTTAATAAATGAAACACATTTTACTTTCTTTTTTTTTTTACAGAAAAACACATTTTACTATTACAATCAAGATTACTAATTCTTTTAATAATCATGTAAAACTTAAAAATGACATTTAATTTGAGATGAAATGAGTACCTTTTATAAGAACTAAATAATTGATCTCAAACGGTTAATGACTTCTATTAGAGTATACCAGAGTATAGTGAGAATAAACTAGAGATAGATAATAGGTTACTTAGTGGTAACTAGAGTAGAAAGTTAGTTACTTAGTGGTAACTAGTAATGATAGGCTCCAACACACGATTCCACCACCGCTGCCGCTGCTCATCATCATCATCATCACCCACCTCCTCCTCAACCTCAACCTCAACATCATTCTCCATCTCCATCTCCATCTCCATCTCCATGTCCATGTCCATGTACATCTGAGGCTTGGACTCTAGCTCAGGTTGAGGCTCGTCATCAGCATCAACACCACCACTGCATGCCTTGCCACCCCCACGCCTAACGGGCAATCTACCCTCCACCTCCAACCTCTCCTGACACTCTCTCCTAACAAAAGCATTAATAACTAATGCATCACCCCTTCTGCGATCAACAAGATCCATACTTGTAACATGCATAACAGGGTAACACATAATCAACAGAAAATACATAAAACATGGTCAAAAAATTGCTGCTGAAACAATTCAGATTTTAAAATCCAAACTACAACAATACAGTTCGGATTTTAAAATCCGAACGCGTATAGTGTCAAAAAAAATCGCATAATAAGGCTAGCATGCGGGGGGGATAAGGACTAACCTTCACTTTGTTGCTTGATTAACCTTCAAATGCGATGATTTTGACTGAAAAACTCCAAGTTTGGACAAATTTGTGTGGTTCTGATTTTGAGATAAGGGAGAGAGAGAAAGTGAAAAGTGAAAATGTAAAACTATAAAATGGAGGGATGGGTGATTTTTCTTGTATATATCGAAGTTGTTCGAATTATATAATCCGAACCAGTTCTCGTATTATTTCGGATTATATAATTCAAAAGGTATTTTAGGAATTTATGTAGGGCGCGTGAGTACCTCATAGAGTAGAAAAAGTAATAGTCATAAAGGATTCGGTGCAACCAAGTACGTGTGGGAATGAGAGCGAAATCAACTTGCATCTCAGGTTTCCTACCTTTAATCTACACCATTGAACTTCATTTATAACAAATCAATGGTTTACTAAGTTGAACCAATCTTTTTAGTGGTCCAAACTAAAAAGATACTTCAATTGATAAAGTGAGAAAAAAAATTAACGGACATTCTTTCTAATTAGATCTGAATGGTTTATTTTGATCCAAGGGCCATCCTTAAATGCTCTAATCTCTCATTTTAAAATCTCTATCACTTGACACATTCTTATATATATATATATATATATATATATATATATATATATGGTTTTTGAAGAAGCCACTCATAAAGGTGTCTTTTAACAACCCACACCTCAAGGTACGATTTTCACTTTTTAGTTAAAACTTTGTTAAAAGACATCTACATAAAAATTAGTTGGTGTCTTTTAACAAATGTTCATAGAATAATTTGCTAAAAGACACCTTCATAAAAGGTGTCTTCTAGCCATAGCATTTTAAATGAGAGGACTTTTAAAATGAGAGGGTGAGAGGAGTAAATAACAGCCCTTAGATCAAATTAATGGATCATATTAAATTAATTTTAAAGTGTGCTTCCATATCTCAATCATCTCTCTTGCCGCCGTATGATCTTTGGTTTCTCAGAGTTGTCTTTTCTTCCATTTTGAGTTTTGACAGAACTATCACAGATCCAACCCAACCCACATCATTTGAACCGATTTCTACCCTTTCTGGAGATATGTCGCTATCAAGGGCTATCAATATTCCTTCAAGGTTGTGTTGTGACCCATTACAAACTATACCTTTACATTTGGGGCAATTGTTTTGATTATCTGCAACACACTGAAATTCACAATCACAACAAATGTATGATTCAATATGACCAAGCCACCCACAATTAGAGTGGAATCAAAGTATGTGAAGCATATAAAGAATCAATTTTTAAAATTTTATCTCCATTTTAGCATTTTATACATATAATTTTATTTTTAATTACTTTTTTCTCATATGTATGAATTTATCCGGTGATGATAATAAAATGGGAGGGTTTTTGGATGACAAGATTGAGAGAAGCACATGGTAATTCAAGGCATAATCACTGAATTGATACAAACAAGAAGAAAAGAGGGACGAAGAAAAAGAGTGAGAGAAGAGAGAAACAATGCAGAATAAAGAAGAGAGATGATGAGATATGGCAACACATTTTAAAATTAATTTAATCTGATACATTAATTTGATCTGAGGGCTGTTATTTACTCCTCTCACCCTCTCATTTGAAATGTCCTATATACGAGGGCATTTCAAATGAGAGGACTTTTAAAATGAGAGGGTGAGAGGAGTAAATAACAGCCCTTAGATCAAATTAATTTATCATATTAAATTAATTTTGGCTTAATTGCATGTTTGGTCCCTTACGTTTATTTTAGGTTTCAATTTGGTCCTATATGTTTTAAATTTTTCACGTTAGTCCAAAACGTTAGAGTTAGTTCGTCCCTTTTGTTAGTTCAACGTTATAATTGGACACCTAGCAAACGGCATGCGTACGTGGCATACACCTAAGCGTCCATTTAATTAAAAAATTAATTTTTAAAAGCCAATTAATATTATCAATTAACAATTTAAAAAAAGGAAATAGAAACCTAAAAATATAAAATGCAGAGTCTGGAATTGGGATTGGGATAATTCTGAAATTAGGGTTCTAGTGTTTCTTCATCCCCAAATTCGAACAACTTTTCATCAATGGCTTCCGATTCGAACTCTGCAAGCAGTGTCTCCTTAAAGTCGAACCGTCATCTTCTCCGTTCTTCTAGATCGACCTCCAACGACGTGACTATGATTGGAAATCGTTGGGTGATGTTGGTTGTAATTTCTTCATTTGGTTTGATGAGGTTGAAAACGAGACAGCATTGGAGGATTTGAACTCAAGGATTGTGGAAATTGAGCTATTACTTGATGATAAGGATGCAAAAATGAAGGAAGTTGAACTGAAACTCCATGAAAAGGACATTAAAATTGCTAGACAAAGGAAGAAGATTAACAAGATGAAGGAAGGAATGTTGAGTACCAAAAGAATTATGAAAATCTTATGTGTAGGATGTTTTGTATGTGTTGGATTAATTGTAATGTTGATTGCAATGTTAATAGCAATTTGATTGTTGTATGCTAATAGCAACTTGATTGTACTACTAATTTCAATCTGTGGATTTTAGTGATTTTGTATGTAACGTATCTTTTGTATTTTAGTCAATATGTAACATTTGGTATCAATGAATGAACTTTATTTTCAATGTTATCAATGTATATTCTTGGTTTAAAAATCACCGAGTATTTTTTAATGTACTTGAAAGTATAATTGGCCTTAAGCTCAATAAGTACCCAAAAGATGCATAGAGTATAATTGGCCTTAAAAATCACCTGAATTTTATTTTCTTCTCTTCTTTGAGAGGAGTTTCAATAGCTGTTAAGGTATAATCTCATCCATGATTTCAATATCAGTTTGCATTAAGCACAATAAGTACCCAAAAGATGCATAGATGGATTACATCATTGCATTACAAGATAAGTACCAATATGTTGGCATTAAACATGTCCAAACACAAAAGTTGCATTACAGTATGCATTACAAAATAAGTACCAAAATATGTGGGCATTAAACATGTCCAAACACAAAAGATGCATGATAGTATGCATTACAAAATATAGCCTAATCCAAAAAAAGCATAAAAACATCAAATTTTCCATGGTGCTGCCTTTGGTGAGACCTTTGGAGGTGCTGTTGTTGGGACCTTCACTGCAACTCTTGGTGGTTTAAAAGGAATAGTTGGTGGTGCCTTTGGTGGAACCTGGTCTTCTTTCATGTTTCTTTTTATTGGAGACCTCCTTAAGACAGGTGTTGGCTGGGATGAGGCTTATGGCCTCTTTCTCTTAGTAAGAGATTTTCTGGTGATAGGTGGTGGTTGAGTTGCTGG
>Ga0315913_1004701_pt1 | contig 16542 bp, 9 predicted proteins | sample MpolsnodulesMG_FD_207736 | JGI IMG/M metagenome (GOLD analysis project Ga0315913, IMG submission 207736) | Medicago polymorpha root nodule microbial communities from Los Angeles, California, United States - small nodules | ecosystem: Host-associated > Plants > Roots > Nodule | place: USA... | reverse complement strand
CACAAATTTATAATGTGAGTCGTTTAATGACTTTGATTTGCTAACTTTGTAGCATTCATGGAATAATTTCTTCAATGCTACTTTCTTGAACTATGTTCAAGGAGGATGTAAGAAAGAATTAGCATGTGGATACTTCGAATTAATTATAGACATATCATTCATAAGAGAAATGTTAGGGACACACTTCCTAACACACTCTTTTAACACACACCACTCAAGTTTTGCCACCTCATTATTTCTTTAACCTTTTACCGATTGTGTAAGTTGCTTAAACTTAAAAATAAAAAAATAAAACACTGGCTTTTCTGTTTGCCTTCTTCCTCGTACAATTATACCCTTACACATAAAAATCTGCCTTTTTGTTTTCCTTCTTCCTTGAAACCCCTTCTCGATGGTGGTGTCGGAGACATCAACAAAATCTGTAAATCGCCAGAAGATGGTGCATAGGAATGGCGCCAACCCATTTCTCGTTTCGTGTATTTGCAGTTCCTAATCCTACGACAGCCATCTTTGACGGCAACGCCGTTGTAATCGTCGTCGGCACCCATGACTCCAACACCTTCCTCCAAGCTCATCATCACCACCGTCCCTCTTTTTATTTCAAGTTTCAATTTCACAAATTGAGAAAAGGGATGGTTCTTAGAAATGGAAGATGAGAAAAAAAAGTAAATTGCAATGGCAGAATTGTATTGAAATTCAGAATTAGAATGATGATGCCGGAGGAAATGGAAAAGAACGATTGTACAGAGAGGAGAAAGATTCTGGGAAAAAAATGTGCAATTTCTTTTTTAAATTAAACAACTTGTTCAATCGGTTGTAGGTTAAAGAAATTAAAAGAATAGATGAGGTGGCTAAATTTGATTGGTGTGTGTTAAAAAAGTGTGTTAGAGTGTGTGTCCCTAGCATTTCTCGGTAATTCTAAAACATTCTTAAAAAAATATTTTACTTTTATGTTTATCCAAATTAAAATTATGGAAAATGTTATCTTATGCTTAAAGACACAAGTTTAACATGACCCAAAAATTATTCATGTAATGTGTGGGGAGATCAATGCAATGTCTGCAAAACAAAGTGGGAGCCAAAGATTGAAATAAATAAACACACACGAATCTAGAGAAGACCTCACGGGAATAGCCTACACTCTACACCAACAGCATCATGGTGTTCATAGATAGAGTAAAGATTTGAAATTGAAACACGTTAGGCACTCTATTTTTTAAGAAACACTACCATGTTTCCTACCTGCAACTAGTCTCACTGTCTTTCCTAGAAAAGATTTGTATGCGTCAACATTGTAAATTAGTGAAATAGCAAATGTTACGTAGGACCCCTTAATATCAAACACAGGTTTGGACTATAATGTCACTAGCTTTTAAGAAGTTTGGGACCATGCCCTAAAAGACATTTATTCAGTTTGGAAAATCCAAATTTCAGTTTAATAACAAACAACAATCACCCCACATGGACCAATGTTGTTAATGGCGCAATCACCGCATTCTAAGGCCATACACCCATCAATTTTGAATCACTTATGGACAAACCATATTTCAATTCCAAGTAAATAAAAACAACTAACATTTATCATTGTCAGCTTAAGAACGTTTTGATAAGATGATAAAAATTTCTTTTGCTGTATTTAGTGATCTCAAATCTTGAGTTCGAATTTTGATAAGATGATAAAATTGTCGAAGGTGAATTTGGCTGCCAACGTGTTTTCATCCGGTTTGAGATATTAGTGTCAACAATTATGCGCAAAAATTGATAGTTCATTAATAAATAAATAAACATTGTTCACATGAGAACATTTTAATGACATGGTACAAATCTCTTTCGATGTAATTAGTGTTCTCGACTCCCCCGTTTTAATTTGAGGTATGGAAATACAACAATATTAAAATTGGTGGAGATGAATTTTGCGGCCAATATGAATTCATCGTGTTCAAAAAATTAGTCTCTACAATTATATGTGAACGCTGATAGTTTATTAATAAAAAAAAACATAAATCATTGATAATTCCCTTTTCATCAGGTTGATTATGTAGCTATTCAGGACACCCATAATAGAACCAAAGATGTCTATTCCACTGATGGTTGGCAGCTAAATCAATTATACACCTCTTTTTAGTCTCATCAAAGTGATACTATTAAAAGCTTTGATATGGTTTTAAATGACTATGTTTCTAATTGTTTTATTTGGAAAGAAAATATTGATGGTACCTACACTGCAACAAATGGTTATACATGGTTGTCACCATAGTCCTTGGAAGTGGATTTGGAAACTTAAAGCTTCTAAATAAAAAATTTCATTCGGTGTGTTTGCCATCAATCTATTCCTACCTTATCTATGCTTCACAAGAGAAACATGTCCCAATCTGTTTGTTGTTAGGTGTTTGCTTTTTGAGGAAACTATTTTTCACTATCTTAGAGATTGCTCAACTTCTAAAAAAGTATGGCATGGACTTGGATTCACGGATATCAACTTCTTCTCAAATTTGAATCTCTGGGATTGGATTCGAACTAACTCTATTGGCCCTTGTATGTGTTTGTTCTTAATCGAGCTTTGGTGGAATTGGAGAGCTCGTAATATTGTTTGTGTGGGAAAGGAAACGATCTTTTTGTTTCAAGTTCTAGCAGAAACAAGAAAACTTGCCTTTATTATGGAAGTTTGTTTTTGAAATATAAATATTTCGCCAATTGACATTAGATGGGAGTCTTCGCATCCAACAAGAGAGGATTGTTTTGTTCTTAACGTGGACGAAAGCTGCCTTGGTGACGGTAGAGCTGGAGCTGGTGGTTTAATTAGAAGAGGGGATGGTAGCTGGGTAACTGGGTTCAACGACTTTATTGGTATTGGCAATAATACTTATGCGGAACTTCTAAAAAAAGCATTGATATTGTTACTAAGCCGGTTAACAAGTATCATTGTTATACTTCTGTCATTGTTTGTGTTCAGGAGTTATTGAGAATGGATTGAGAGGTGTAGTTATGCCACTCTCTAAAAAGGAATGCTAGTGCATTTTTTTTTTGGCTAAACAGAATGTTGTCAACGATGACAAGTTCAAGATTTGGGACTCCCCACCGAAAGACTTGATTTTTTTTTTTGAGAGGTTGAATTCTTTCCTTTCTATTAAATGACTCCCTGATGTTCTTTATCCTCGAGGCTAAGTATTTTTTTTTAAGTATATGTAAAAAAAAAACCGATATCATTGGTTCATCGAATTGAACATCTATACTAATGTGCACTAAGAACATGAATTAATGAGCTAAAAAAGGATTTAAAAAAGAAATTTTGTATAGTATAAATATTTAAATGATTCCTAAAATTCTATTTTTACATTTGATTTCTTAATTTTCTATTTTACAACTTACTAATTTTTTCTTCTTTTATGAATTACTATTTTGTACTTAGACCATTCCTTCCAATTTTAATTATAAGCAACTTTTTATTTTTTTAATTCGTTGGATAAATGATGTATATGACGAATAATATATACCACATACATCATTTATTTAATAAATCTAAAAAGTGAAAAATTATTTATAATTAAGATCAGAGTTCTGACGGAAACAAAATTGCTAGCGTTTGATAACAAAAAAATTTTGCTAGCGTGAACACTGCCATAAAATTGGGTCAAAATATTGCCGACTTGCTTTTCTTCCTTCTTCTAAATGGTAAAGTTTGAAATTGAAGTCATGATTTGCGACTTAATTATATCTACTTGGGTCATGAGATTGGTGAAAAGGCAGTGTGCTTTCAACAAGTTAGTGGATATGTGAACTGTGTCTGTGCTGTACTCTCTACTTATCTGTTTGTGCTTCATGTAGGACTAGCCAAGGAACATTTAATAACTAAAATATTAGTAATTAAAATTTAAAAAAGAGAGCATGCACTTTTAGTGTAAACTATTTTTTAAACTTACGTTCCGTAAAAATTTAGTATTTGATTGGTTTTTTTTAAAAAAATAAAAATAAAAAATGTTATAACATAAGCTTATATGATAATATGATAAGTTTTTATTGAACGAAAATGTAAAACTATTTTATACCTTGAATGTATATCCATAAACTCTTTTAATAGTATACTTATAATTTATTTTAAATAACATAATTAACACATATATTTGCAAGATTGATCATGAGATTTTAAGTGTCTCATATGAGCCAAAAAATTAGTGCCTTCGTAATAATTTGAATTTATTTCCCGACTTCTATATTTATCGTTGCAAATTCATAATAATCTTTTCACTATCAAAGTTCTTTAAAAGAAAAAGTTTTTAATTCAAATCAAAACATATGATTATATAATCTTTGTAAATACTAAATTGTAGATTGTAAATAAAATTTATAAAAGTTTCTCACAAAACAAGCAATAATAATTGAAATAGGTAGTAAAACTCAAAAAATTGAAATAGGTAGTAGTGCTTTATAAAGTGTGCATGCATTTAGAAAACAATTGAATGTCATTAAAAAACTATATTTCGTAAACAATTTGAGATGAGGTTCAACATTATTTTAAATTCATACCCCTTCAAAAAAAAAAAAAATTAAATTCCCACTATAGAATGATGATTTAAGACTTTCAATACTAAACAAAAATTAAGAATACTTTCATAAGCTCTATGCTTCTCAAAGTTTCTATCAAGGCACTCAATTGTTTGATTTATAATGCCCATCAAAAAAATAAAATTGTTTGATTTATCAAGCATAAAAATAATGAAGCACAAAAGTATCTTTAGCATAATCAAGGTTTTATTATATGAATGCATAAAATTTCTATTGATTGCTTTTTTTTGGAGGGGTTCTCTTGATTGCCTGTTGCGCTACATATATCGCAAGAAAAACTCCAAGTAATTAATATCAAGCGTGAAGAGACTATAGTGATCCAATTTGTCGTACTTCATTCTTTAATTTTTCTGTGTTTCTAAAACTAACTGGATTTCAATTTCTTTCTCTTTTATTTGAATATTTAAGTATAATTTTTTAAATTTTAATATTTACAATACTACTCCTTATACTTACTATAGTACATAACAAAAATTATTAATGCTATTCCAAATATGGGCATTTGTAACCACAAAAAAAAAATATGGGCATTGGACCGTCACTATATGCATGGCCCATGAGTTCACTATTCATTCACCAAACACTACTCTCTTATTGGCCAGCAGGACACCAACTGGTACAAATGGTTGAAATTGATGTTTTGGATTTATGATAATATGTGATTAGACTGGTAATAAGACAATTTAATATTGTGATTAAGCAGTCATTAACCGAAATAAGTTTAGGACTTTTCTTTTCAATTTCAAATAGCTGCCCCCACTACTTCAACTTCTTCTCACTCGGGACCCAAATTCCTCATGTTAAAACTTTTTCTTTTTTGAGGAAATTAATAGCTTTTTCTTCTTTGTTGCAAATTGGGTCCTGATTTTACCACACAGTTTGACTTCCAATTAGATTTAGGTCAAGAGTTTGGATCATACTTTTATTGATCGAACTCTTATGTTCTTTACTTATAAATGTTCGATCATATCTAATTTAATGCGGAATTCTTAAACATAATACTTTTTTATGTCTTTTTCATTGTTGATAAGTTTACATAAGCTGTTTAGTAATATGAGTATCTAAAAAGTTAAAAGAGACTTGTTAAATCAAATATGCAATAACTAAATTTGTTTTTGAATTGTATCGTGGTGGCTATTATGTATTTTCAAAAAGGTTTTAGGGATATGTGTGACGTCTGGTTAATCACATACAAAAATATGGTTAATTTAGTTGAGTAAATGGTTATGTCAAATCAAATTAAAATTTAAGGTTCTATTGATGTAATTGAATTAATCATAATTTTAAACTTTGATTTGAATTAATCAATTATTTATCTGAAATAATCACAATTTTTAATGTGGTTAACACGATATCACATCAATATACAAAAAGATGGGAAGACCTACATTTCAATTTGTTTTTTACTATTATTTTACGTAACTTACAAAATTAGAAGTTGTCCAATCTTTAATCTGACTAATTGAACTGTGTAACTGCGGCATGTGCAGGATAAGTTATCGTTACTTTCTTTTTGTACATTAAATTACATCTAGATGAGTAGTTTGAAATAGAACACAATTGTTTATATAAGGAACCATGAGGATGAATACTTATGCATAAAAAGATATTCATTTTTCTATGATAGTTGCTTATTCTTTTTTGATGGACAATAAAGACAAAAAGGAAAATTACACTCGAGAGCGAACAACGGTTCTTGTCCAAAAAACACAAATAACGGCTATAGTATCACCAAAGCAAACACGCTTATGATATCAATTTTAAAAAAATTAAATACAAATAAAATAATAATTTTTTTCCTTAAATAAGGTATCTCTACGCGCAACTGTGAACACTAATCCTCGAGTCTTGTGAGACCCAAATAGACACCAAACTCTCATAAGAGTTTTAACGTTGTTGTGTGTTCAATGTTGTATTCGAACTCAAAAACCTAATTAAGATATAATAGACTCACATCATCTCATCTAAGGGGACACTAATTATTGTTAGTATTGTTATTTTTACAAGACTTGTTGTAGTTTTTTTTTTTTTTAGTAAACTTGTTGTAGTTATAATTTTTATTTTTATTTGAACAAGTGCTGTAGTTAAAATTTAATCTAGCAAATAATCAGTTTAAATTCAAATGGTTTGGTTTAAATTCTCTGCACTCTCTTTTATTTTTGTATAATTTTCATTTGCAGTATGTAAAACCTTATGTAATTCATTGCATATTTTAGATAGTTTGGAGAAAAATGTTAATCAAAATTAAGCATAGAACTTTTGCCCCAAAAAATAGTAGTCAATGCATGACAAATTCCAGATTAAATGGACAATGTAGAAGCATTGTTCTCGAATCAAGTATAAAGGGGCCCCATTTTTAATTATTCTTAAATGATAAGCCAACAAAAAATTATACTGCTGTAAAGGAAGTGATTAGCAAGCTAAGCATACTTACTCAGAAGGAAAAGTTAATATTCATCATGCTTTCAGAAAAACAAACAGTGAAATTGCTTTTATGTTTTTTTTTAACCATCCGGCTTCGAGGGTGATAATTCGGAGTTTGATCGTGAGAAAAATTTAGTTTGATTAAGAATTGTTCTACTAAAAAATTAAATTCAAATTATTTTTAACGATTCAGTTTTTAGTAGAGTTTGTTGGCCACTTAAGTCTAAACATTTGATTTTTTTATGTGAATTTATTCATTATTGAAAAATGAATAGACAAAATAATGTGGATAATTCCTTTTTGATGTCACACTCACACCTAATGAAAATGGACTAATATGGTTTCAATAATCACTGCTGCGTACAGTTGTCATATTACACAAGCCGCCTAGAACCGTTACTTACACTGCACAAAACTTCCCTTTCATGTTGGAAAATCAAAATCAGCAATAAGTGATTATTGTTATTTTGACTTGAATGAACAAGTGATTATTGTTATTATTAATGTACCAAAAAAAAAAATGACCCTACTTGCCAATCGAGTTGTTACTATACCTTGCTAGACTTATTGCTATCATGCACCAAAACTCAGTATTCACACTAAATCTAATATTTGATGTCACTGTAGGATAGCTACTTAACAATATGCTTTATAAATCTTGATGGTGGTGATTTTTTCTTTTTTGATACAAAGTAGTGATTTTTTTTCATAAATGTAAAAAGAATGGACTTATCAGTATACATCATTTTTTTTTAAATAATCTAATGGCTGAAGCTCAAATGTTTTAGAAGTGAGAAAACATCCTAAAAATATTACCCCCGCATAATATTCGTAATTGTCATTTTCAATAAAAATGTAAAACGTCCTAAAAATTTGAATTTATCAAGCTTTACATTTTCTAATCGGGTTTGGTTTGAAAAAAAAAAGTATTTTTCCATTTTTATTAAATAATAGTTATAAAAGTGTCACTTTATTTGTTTTATACTTTAATAGATTTGTCTAAAAGGTGAAAAATTAAAATTTTCTTATACATGTCATTAGAATTAGGAAAACAAAACCCTTCAAAAAAAAGAAATAGAAAACAAAATGAAAATTATTTAACAATTTCATAATTGTGGGGCAACTTATTTTTCCATATTTAAATGTAGTATTAATAATTTATAAGTATATGTACAGGGAAAAAGTGGAAACCTACCAAACATCCATGTATTGTCCATCCAATAGGTTTACCACGGGCCATTCCACTTTACTTGGTTTTTACTTTTTACCTATTTTTCTCTTCTTGCCTTCAAAGAAATTTCCAAAATACTTCTTTCTTTAACCTTTCTCTTGCTAAAATTGATAATTTCTTCTATAACAACTATATATAAATTAAAGTGAAAAGCATGTATATGATCCTTCAAGTTTGACATTATTTTTCGAATTGATCATTGAAGTATTTTCTTTCCCAAAATGATCTTTTGTGCGGTAGCTTTTTAACATGTTTTGTCAAAAATAAAATAAACATGACATTTTAATATTGAGATCACTCCAATAGACATGTCAAATTTGTCCATTTTCTTTCTCCCATCACTTCGTTAAATTTAAATTAACAAATCGGAAAACCTTATAAACATAATATTTAATTTTTCGCAAAAATATCTTCATCAAAGAGCAATGGTTCAAATTCATGACATTAAAATAGCAAGTCATTCATCTATTGTATGAGGTGTGATGAATGAACACCTGAATATCGTTTATTGTGGAGCAAAAATTGTGATTTACACATTCATAAAACGTAACAAACATATAACAATGTAATAAGAATATAACTTAAAGATTAACGATGTAAAGAGAAGGAACATAAAGAATCAACTCGAAGAGAATAAACTTAAATGGTCAATCAAAAGTCAAACTTAAAAGACCGTCGACATAATTTTCACAACTAAGTATAGGGTTTGCTAACGAGTGTCATAAGGACACTCTTTAAGGATTCTCAAGTAGGAAATTATTCATTAAAAAGTAAAATACATCAATTTTCAATGCGTTAAATACGTAAGTTTCAAAGTTTTAAGATCATTAACTTATTATTTTAGACCCTCAAAGACCGTCCTTAAAATACTTGTTAACATTTCCCTTAAATATAAACCTCCAAGAAAGGGAAAAAAAGAAAAAACATAACTAGAAGAAGTAAAGAATACAGCAAACTCTTGTTCAAAAACTATGCAGTAAAAAAATATTCGGATAAGTGACAATGTCGTAAAGGTTAATTCAACCTTGTAAAGTAACAATGAATGAAAACTATGTGTAAAGATTCTACAAGGCAGACAAGAAAAAATGATACTAGTCCTTTTTACTCATAAACAAGCAACATGTGGACGGTATAAATAATAGAGAGAAGGTGAATTTTATATAACAGATTTTGAATCTAGTGCGCTCCAACGTTCGAATACACCAGGAATCCTCGTGATCCATCAAACGGTCACAATTTTACCATGTGAACTTCTTTAAATTAATCCAAAATTTCATCAACATCATCATAATATTTCTAACAAGCTTTGTTTTTCATATGTAACTATAAATAAGAGATTGCATACATCACAATCTTGCATGCAGAGATTTCTAACAGAATTATAATTTTGAGACAACACACTTCATCATCATATCGTACCTTGCTGTCTACGTGAAACATTGGAATAAATCAATGTTGGATTGGTACTTTTTCTACACTTTTTCTTTACTAAATTATTTACTTCATCTTCTCTTTCTTTTTTTTGTCAGATTTTCTTTTACTAACTCAAAGTTTCTCTTGTCAGATCCCAACTTCAGAGAAAAAAACTTAACTGATCAAGACCCACCTTTCAAAATGCAATTTTTCACATGGGTTTTCAACCTTGTTCTGATATTTTCATTACTCAGCAACTTTTTCACAGAAAGTGCTTCATCACCGGAGACTCCTCCAATTTGTTCAGAAGAAGATAGAGCTTCTCTTCTCAGCTTTAAAGCAAGCATTTTGGAGGACACAACAGATACTTTATCTACATGGGTAGGCCAAGATTGCTGTGACGGAGGGTGGGAAGGAGTTCAATGTAACCCATCCACAGGTAGAGTTAATGTGTTGCAGGTACAAAATTCTAATGTTAGAGATAGTGGCACTTATATGAAGGGCACTCTTTCTCCAGCACTTGGCAATTTGCATTTCTTAGAGGTATTGATGATAAGTGGGATGAAGCATATTACAGGACCAATTCCTTCTAGTTTCTCAAATTTAACCCACCTCACACATCTTGTTCTTGATGATAATTCACTTGGAGGGTGCATTCCTCCAAGCTTAGGTCGTTTGTCCTTGCTTCAAACAATTTCAATGAGTGGTAACCATCTGAAAGGACAGATCCCTCCAACAATAGGGAATCTGAAAAACCTTGCTCAAATTAATATAGCAAGAAATTTGCTGTCAGGTCCTATCCCACTAAGTTTCAAAATCCTTAGAAATTTGAATTACCTTGACCTCAGTTACAATTTGTTATCAGGGTCTATCCCTGAATTTGTTGGGGGGTTTCAAAACTTGACTAATCTGGACCTATCCTATAACCTACTGACAGGAAAAATTCCAATTTCCTTGTTCAGCCTTGTCAACCTTTTAGACTTGTCCTTGAGCTATAACAAGCTCACAGGATACATTCCAGATCAGATAGGAGGCCTGAAATCCCTAACAACTCTTCAGCTTAGTGGCAATCAGCTCACAGGGAATGTTCCACTATCTATATCAAAATTGCAGAAGCTTTGGAACCTTAATGTATCAAGAAATGGACTCTCAGGTCCCTTACCAGCAATTCCTATCCAGGGCATTCCTGCCCTTTTGTCCATAGACCTGTCTTATAATAATCTCAGCCTGGGAAGTGTTCCTGATTGGATCAGAAGCAAGGAACTTAAAGACGTGCGTCTAGCCGGATGTAAATTGAAGGGAGATCTTCCACAATTCACCAGACCTGACTCTTTGAGCTCCATAGACCTATCAGAGAACTGCCTGGTTGATGGTATTTCAACCTTCTTCACAAATATGTCAAGTTTGCAAGAGGTCAAGCTCTCAAACAACCAGTTGAGGTTTGACATTTCTAAAATAAAATTCCCATCTGAGTTGTCTTCAATAGATTTGCATGGAAATCTATTGATTGGTTCGCTGTCAACAATCATAAATAACATGACAAGCAGCTCTTTGGAGGTAATTGATGTATCAAATAATTACATTTCTGGTCACATTCCAGAATTTGTAGAAGGGTCGAGCTTGAAGGTGCTAAACTTGGGAAGCAACAATATCTCAGGTTCAATCCCAGTTTCTATTTCAAATTTGATTGAACTAGAGATGTTGGATATTTCAAGAAATCACATAATGGGAAAAATCCCTTCGAGTCTAGGTCAGTTGCAGAAACTTCAGTGGCTTGATGTATCAATAAATGGAATAACAGGACAAATCCCAGGTAGCTTATCACAGATAACTAATCTAAAGCATGCAAGTTTCAGGGCAAACAGGCTATGTGGAGAAATACCACAAACTAGACCATTCAACATCTTTCCACCAGTTGCTTATGCCCACAACTTGTGCTTATGTGGCAAACCTTTGGGGCCATGCAAGGGATAGAAATAAGGGACAATTGGTCAGTGAGATGCTGACTAAACTATAATATATTTTCATGCCTTATGAGTTATGACCATTGTTACACGAGATAGATTAGGCTCCACCTATATTAATATCTTTCATTTCCAGCTAGAGCAGCACAATGCTTATTGTTTAGTTCAATTTATTCACAATTCAATATTATTTTGAATAATAATGTATTGATTTTTATTTTTACATGTTATATTTGTAGTAAAGATAGTCCAACCCATGTTTGATTCATACTTTGTATAATGCGTGGTCACACTGAACTGCAGCAAACTGGCCACTGGCACATGTGCGGACCTAATTCAGTGAATTGCCTCAATACTCAGTTAACAATCCCTCAAAGTGCATATTTCAATAAACATTTTGCATACTTGATGCTAAATTATCATTACAAATGAATTGACTAAAATTGAGTTTTAAAAAAACGCTGATATTTATAAGCTGTAAATTCAAAAAATTTAAAGAAAAAATAGAAAACTGCGACTGAAACCTGTAAATGCATTTGAACCAGTATACATGAGAGCAAGATATGGAAGGCAACACAACACTCTTACTAGTAGAAAATAATGTTACTGGCATTAGCAATATTCCAAGAGGACAGTGCAAAAAGATATTGCACAAAAACTTCAAACTCATCAAAACAGTAACATCTAACATAAAACTAAGACATGTTCCAAACTATACAACTTTAGACTAAGGCAATGGCCATTTCAACAGAGTAATCAAGTTTGAAGACCACAAAAATGAAACTACTACTCTTCATCAGTTAACTCCTCCACCTCTCCTGCAGCAGCAGCTTCCTTATCATCAGACTGGCCTTCCTTATCTTCCTTATCAGATCCCTCTTGATCCTGTACATACAGCACCAGCTTAAGTAAAGAGAGCAAAATAAACAACAGATTAATTTGAAACAAAATTAGAAGCCCAAAAGAAAACATACTTCACTTTCAGCAGTAGCAGCATTATACAATTCCATGGCCTTCTCATATTCTGCCTTGAGTTCAACAACCTTATCCAAATAAGGCTTCTTCTCCTAAACAATTTTAACCATATCATAAAATTTTATCAACATCACATTAACATCATATTCCCCTAAATAAACATTAACATTTTGCACCAAATCAAACAGAACAAAATATTATAAACAAACTTACTTCCTCAGTCAAAGACCTCCACTTCTCACCAGCTTCCTTACCAACCTAGTGTTTGCAATACAAGTAACATGGTTAATAATTATTCCTTAGATAAGTAATCAAAGAATAACAATCAAAAAACTCAATTAAACAATTTTTCATTACCCTCTTAACATCTTTCGAATCAGGGTTAGCTTCCTTAAAAATCTTTCTAAACTCATCCCTGCAACAAAATCAAACCAGTCAACTAAAACCCTCAAACTATAGAACCAAGTCATTACAAAATAGCACAAACAAAACAAACCCTTACATGAAAACAAAGAAAGCAGTTGGAGGACGCTTAGGAGCATTAGGATCCTTAACCTTTTTCCCTTTCCCAACTTTAGCCCTTTTGGCATTTGGTTCTTTTGAATTTGGCTTCTTCCTACAATATTTCAAAAAAATAAATAAATAAATAAACCTAATTACCAATATAAAAAAAAACAGCCAAATATTAACAAACTAAAATTGGGGGAAATTTTTCACCTCTCAGGTTTCTTCACTTCAGCAGCTTGCTCAACAGCATGAGATTCTGAATAACCAAATTACATAAAATCAAATACGAAAATAAAAAAGCACGATTATCTAGATTTTGGATAATAATTAGTACTAATTAGGGTTTATAAGTAATATAATAATGATTACCGAGATTCATTTTGATTTTGGCTTCAAGGCTACAATTGTGCATGTCAATCAGTGCAACAGGAACATCTTTCTTACACTCATCACTGAAAATTAGTAAATAAAACATAAACTAGTGAGAAAAAGAGTATAAACGAAATAGTGTAGAAGAAGATGAAAATAACGAACCATTTAGCGAAAGCACTGCCATCTTTGGCACGAACGAGAACGGAAGCAGAGCGAGAATCGACGGCATCAACCCTTTTGGTACCTTTCGTTGCCATTTCGTAACGTGTTCTCTGAATGGAACGAAATAGCCAAGTGTTATAAGTATATATCAGTTCAGATCTGAAATTAAATCCAAGGAGGGAAAAACTCAATAATTTTGGGGTTTTCGTTTAAGCGCCTTTTAACTTTTTCCGTTTTTCGATTTCTATTTAAACGCGCGCGACCGGATTCGTTCCATTTTCATAAATGGGCCAATTTGTTGGGTCAATACTCCCATTTTACTGTTGGAAAATTGTTTTTTCTAACATCAAAAACTTCCTAACAACACATGAAAAATACTTAAAAATCTCCAACAATGGTTTCTAGAAAACATTGGAAGTCAAAAAAGAATTATTCTTGTTTTTTGAATTAATCACTTGTTAATATAAAAACAAAATTTGACTTGTTAAGAAAATGTAAATATTTTCAATGTTTGTTTTATTTAATTTGTTCAAACAATAATTGGTTCAAGAGCAATGGACTAGTCACCACAATGCATCGAACCAAAGTTTGAGTCATAGTTCATAGTTGAGAGACATGTCTATGTTTTTATGTGTCTTGATAAACATTGTCTAAGATAGTTTTTACTTTTAAATAAAAGTTTAAATAAGTTAGGTTTTGAGATTTCAATAGAGTCAAGGACACCTTGAAGGTTTAGAGAGTACTTACAAATTGACCCCCAACAAAATTCCAATGAGAGTTGACCTCCGATCTTTGCATAGTTATGAGTCAATTTCTTACCAACTAGACTCACCTATGTTGGCATTTTCAAATGATAGGTGATACATGATAAACAAAACAAAATGTTTAATTTGATTTTGATTTTGGTTTTTGTTTTCTTGTGTAATTTTGTATTTTATAAAAATTGGTCAAAGCAGCTCAAAAAATTGGCTAATCAAAAATTTTGCTATCCAAAATTATAGAGGCCAGACAATTCATCATCCCTCGTTTTTTATGTAACAGAGTAAATCCTAAAATTTCTCCTCAAAAAATAAAATAAAATCGTAACATTTGTTTTGACAAAAATATGCACCTAAAACTAAAAGGCGTATTAATCAATTTAATTGATCTCTCAGCAAGGTCGAATTTTTTAGATGACTGTCATTTATAGCATACATAATTCCCTAAAAAAAAATATAGCATGCTTTATTGGAGTATTTTTCCAGAAATTTGTTTACTCCGCACAGTATACTTTATGGCTTCGTAAGTGTTTGTAGAGAGATACTTAATAGCATAGTAACTTGATCTGGATAAATTCCTTTCAAAAAAAAAAAAAACTTGATCTGGATAAATTGAGAAGGCTGGACGCAGCGTTTGATTGATATTGAAAGTGGAGGGTGCACATTCAAACACTCTAATACTCAAATCAATAAATAAGCAATGAGTGTGAGTTTGAAGTTAGAGATATTGTGTACCTTGCATTGTTGTAAGAATGGGTATTTTTTTTTTTAAAACTCAAGTATCCGATCCAATGACCGACTAATCCGAGGAGACCAATCTCACCGTCCATTTGCGGAGGCCCCATTCTAAGCCTGAACAAGCTTTGTATGGACTTGCCCACCGAAATTGGCACCAGTGGGAATGAACCTGAGACCTTGAGAGGAGCAAACTCCAAGATCCCAAGTCAACCACTAGGCCAACCCCAAATGGATTGTAAGAATGAGTATTTATAATCCCAAAAAGGGGAATTCATTAAGACACATAATGTGTATAAATGGAGGGGGTGTGCAGGGCAATTGTTTGTTTAGAAACATAAACGGTTGGAAAAGATAGTAAAAGTTGGTTTTAGAAATATTAAGATGAAAAATGATTAAGTTGGTTGAATCCTCTGATGTGTACTATAAGATAATTTGCATCTCTTTCCTATCATTGCTTACCTAGTATAATGATAGAATAACAGGATAGTTCTAATCAATCTCTTAAATTATAACTCTCTCCTGAAGTCACAATCCTTTAATCTCTCAAGTGAATTCAAAACATGTTTGAGGTTTTAATAGTTGGTTAATCTCTAAAACATAACTTAACAATTATCTATCTCTAGGCCAGATTTAAAAGTTATGGCTAGTAGTCGTTCAAAGTCTACCATCAATTCATACATTCAAGAAGCTAGGTCTAATAATCAATCATAAACATATAAAACGCATTAAACTCAAAGAAATTTGAAAAAGACTAGATCTTTAATAATATTAAGGAGAGTTCGTACAAATTACATGGTCATACAGCTTATAAAAGATTCATCTCAGGCTTAACCACAAGGAAATTAGCTACTCATAGCTGAAACATAAACAACTAATTCAAAAGAAGAATCCATTACATAGATTGGAGGACCGACAGTGAGTGTTGATGGTCTCCCACCGGTTCTCCAGTTCCAAAAAATGCCCTTTTCTCCTCAAAATCTCGAACCCTTGACTCATAAACATGTCTGGATTTTATAGAATGAGAAATGTTAACTAGTGCCCCCGGGGCACTAGTTAAGGAGATTAATATGGAAACTTTGCATTGAGAAATGATGAAAAGTGGAATGTTCCACTTTAAAAAAGTCAAAAAGTTGTTGTCTTTAATAAAAATATTCTATTTTTAGCTTTCTTAACTAGTGCCCCGGGGGCACTAGTTAACACAACCCTTATAGAATTATTGTTTGGAACATAAAAATTGTGCTTTGATCGTAACAGATTGTTGCCCGATTTCACCTTAAATTCAAAACTTTCTCGAAATCGTGGTTCGATTTTAGACGCAGAAAAACTCTTCAAACTAGCTCGAGAGTGTCTAATTTGCATAAATCTTGGGACGATTTTAGATTTTCTTGCAAACTTAATTTATGTCCTTTTGTAGCTTTTGACTCATGCAACATGA
>Ga0315913_1004700_pt1 | contig 16542 bp, 7 predicted proteins | sample MpolsnodulesMG_FD_207736 | JGI IMG/M metagenome (GOLD analysis project Ga0315913, IMG submission 207736) | Medicago polymorpha root nodule microbial communities from Los Angeles, California, United States - small nodules | ecosystem: Host-associated > Plants > Roots > Nodule | place: USA... | reverse complement strand
AGTTTCTTTTATGAGTCATTCACATGTTAGATGTTCTTAAGTCAAAAAAATAAATTAAATAGAGGAGATGTTGATAAAAATTAAAAGTTAAGTGTCAAATAAATTACACTATAGTAAATAAAATAAAAGGATCATCATATGATTATAAAATAATTTAATATTTTATGAACTAATTGACATTCATAGACACGATCAATATTTTTTAGGCTTTGGAAAATTTGTCTGAAGACTAAAAAAATTACGAAATGAGAACAGCGTTTTTAACGGAATAAAACATTCATCATGTAACTTTTTTTAAAATGATTCTGTCAATTTTAGAAATTTAAGCAATGGATGAAATATCCAAAAAATGATGATTTTAATGATGGTGAATTGGTGATTGTTAAGAAGTGGAGGGACCTGAAGCTGCAATCAACACGTGCTGTTGTCAAGTGTGTGAGTGATTACGTGACCATGTAACTCAGTTTCATTCACCAACGATAGATTGCTTTGACTGCTCAGTCACCGACAACCTGGCCAACTAGTCACTGTTACTCCTAACACCCAAACAATACTAGTACATCCAACCATTTTATTTTTTATTTTTATTTTTTATCATATTGAAGTTTATTAATTATAAAAATATAACTATACAATGATTGTATTTGATTATCTTAATTAACGTACGTATGAGTGGTGCATCAAGCCAATTTTAAGAGCAAAGAAAAAAAAGGATCAATGATCAATGTGTGAGAAAGATAGATAGAGATAGAGAGGACACCACACGTGCACAAGCACGCGTATAAAATAATTGAAGAGTTAAAAGGGTCCCGCTTGAAATGACTAGGTGGGGTCATGTACATTGTGTTAGTAGAAGTTAAAGTGCATCAAGCTAGCTAGTTGGAAGAACATTGAAGGAAAGAGAGGAATAGTGGGGGTGCAAAAAGCATTCAGAAAAAAAGAAGGTTGTTATGTGTGTGGACCAAAAGAACTTAGAGCGTGCACATTGGGTGAGATTTGAGAGTGAGAGAGGTTCTAAAATCTGTAAAGTTAAATAAATAAAAAGGATGTTAATCAAAGTTTCATGATTATAAATTATAATCAAGTGCTTTTATCATAGGCTAAAGAGATATATGGAGGGTGTGGGTGGGTCTTGCCGTTTTTTGGTAGCATTTCTTTGCATCAAATAATAATAGAAAGTACAAAAGAAAAAAGAGAAATGAGAATGAAAATCAATGCCACACGAGAGTTTGTGACCTTTTGAGAGGGACCCTACCCAATTATTTTCGCAATCAACATGAATTTGCCAGAGAGGATGGTTTTTCACTTAACTTAGGTTATATTATTACTAGATTAATATACTTGAATTAGCAACCGTGGCATATGGTTTAAAAAAATTTAAATTTAGGAGTATTTGATTATTTTTCTAAAATGAGATTCGAAGCTGACCAAATGCTTTCTGCTCCCCACATAAGCTTTAGACAGGACCAACTCAAAATCATTTGGAACATAGATGAAGGTTATATGGAAAAAGTATGCTATCGATAATTTTTTATTTTGGAAATTTGAACTTTTTGACATTGTTGATTGGAATTAACCTATCATATATCACGGCAAGTTATAATAAAATCTTTGTAAAGTTGGAAGCTAGTAGTGTGTGTGGAAAATAAGATACATGTACAAGTACAAACACAAATGGCAAGCATACAAATACGAAGTACAATTACAAGACCATCTAATAACTTCAATTTCCACCGAATTGTTAGGCCATATATATGATGGCTTGGTCACTTATCCATGGATAAATTCAATAATGGGACCCGTAGTAGCTGTATTAGAACCTAAATTTTGACATATTATGAGCAGATTTCTTGAAATTAATAGTGGGGGAAAAATTCAATCAAATCTTAAAGTGGTTCATAGATGGAATAAAAAACCAATCGCCATGTTAAAAATTCTAACTATATCATGAGGATTTTGCTTTCCTCAACTAAATCAAAAAAACGTTATTGTTGTAGCTGCATGTATCATACTCCGTATACCATATCCAAGACCGTCCGTATACGTAAAAAAATGAACCGGGGAATTTGTTGCCCAAATCATACGTGACCACATCATGGTATACACCTAACAAACAATGATTCTTATTGTGCCTAAAACCTAGCTCAACCGATAAATATTGATATTGTTAGGTTAAATACTTTCAGCAGGGTCAAATTCTCATAGTTGTGTCATGTGTTAATTGTCACTTCGTCTGGATAAAAGAAAAAAAACTATTAACCTCTTTATTGTGGATTGAGATATATTAGTAATCTAAAAGGAGAAGGAAGATGGTTAGATGGAATTTAGCCGAAGTACAATTTTCTTATAGTTTAAACTCGTTGTGTGGAATTGAAAATAAACTTGTCCCTGATTATCAAGATAACATATTGGCTTTAATAACAAATTAACTTAGTTATATGGAATTGGTTAGAGTGGTTGCGTGGAATTGAAAACAAACTTGTCGGTAATTATGATGATTATAATTTTTTTTTTTTATATAGGATAATTAGTTAGAGTTAGAAGTGATAATCATAAAAAATGAATAAATTAGTTTTATACTTTACAAATGACCATTAAACACATAAAATTAAGAATAAATAAGTTTTATATTTTGCTGGAGTACGATTTGATTTTATTATATTAGTAGTAGATATATCACACAAAGATCTGCCATTGTGTTTGATTTTGCGGCGAGGATAAATGACTACTATTGTAAAATTAAATTGGTCTAAACATTATTTTTTTCTTAAATTATCACTCTCAAAAAAACAGTTTTTATCCCTTGTGAGGAGGAAAATAAATTAATTTATACTTGGAAATTAGCTATGATAGTAAAGTCACCAAGACATCATAAATAGTAACATACAATGTATAGAAAATCTTTACAGATATCGAAGTAGGTAGTATGTATTTTGGACATTGACATTGTTGGAACATATATAGTGGCAAACTGGGAATTATCTTTAAGCCAGGAGCCATCAAGCATCAGTAATGTTACCGACATAGATAAGCCCAGGAAACATATAATAGGCTTTTCATTGGTGATAATCTGCTTCTGCAACCTTAACGGATTCCCCACAGGGATTCCTCTCTATTGTCCTCAACAACCATCATCATCGGACAATATTCTTTCATATTTTCTTGGTAAACAAAATATAAATATAATCCAATGACCCAGTGACTATTTTTCTTTTTAAAAATTTATTTTGATAAAATTTTCAAATAATAATAATAAAATGACTTGTGAGTGACCATGCACATGGTTTTAAATAGTCTACATACAATTGAAGAAAAAAAAATATTTATATTGAAAACAGAAAATTACGTTCATTGAGAAATTTGTTTTTTTTACGATTGTGACACTAATCATTGGATGGAGAGTGTAGTTTATGCTAAAGATGCATATTAGTTATGTAAATGAAATGTGAAAAAAATACAAACAAAACAATATATGACACAATCAAAAGCAACAAGCATGTCCACTTGAGTTTATTGCAAATAAGTGATGCATATTATTACCAATTCCAACTCATAACAAAAAAAAACAGCAGGCCACGTACTGTACTATTTACAAATGTAAAATGTAAATGTGAGGTACTTATAGTAAAAACAGTACGTAAAAGTTTTAACCGAGAAGAAAAAAACAAAGGAAAATTTTGGGAGTGTGGACAGAACCAGGTGCTGGTCTGAAGGTGCAACAGAAGTGTTGGTACGTGACGCCTTAAATGTCAAATTTAAACTTAATTTTCACTGTTGTGCATGAATGCATCATTCCCCATGTCTCAGAAAATCAGGCTTTTAATACAGGTCCTGCTTAGCCCATTGTCTTAAAAGTGAAGTGTTACATTTGCAGATCTAGCTGGTGTTGGGACCATGGCAAATGAATCCTACAAAATCCTTCCAGAAAGGAACTTCAATTATTCAATATTACGTTACCCCTTAGCCCACCTAACATAATGTTAACCATTTATTCTGCTCTTTCTCAGTTCTTCTGCTCATCCAAGTGGTACAATACAATTTGATTGAAGTTTTGTAAATACATTTCTTATTACTTTTCATGAATACAAATTTTGGTTTAACTAATTAATATTTTGAGCATATTTAAAACTATTAAGCTAAAAAATTAGTATGAAAAAAGCTAAAATAAAAAATACATATTTGAAAATTTTAATTAGAAAAGGTTAAAAAATTAATTTAACCGATAAAAGATAACTTTTTAATGATTTTTTAATAACTCGTATTAATTAATGCAAATTAAGTATTTGTTGATAAAATTATAAAGAAAAAAAAAAGTTCTTTGATTAAATAATTATTTTGTCCAATCTCAAGATTTTTGAATTTTCTCCTGCTTTTATTTTTAATGTCTTGTAGTTTTATTTGAGGTTTGTAGTTTTCTTTCTTTTTATGGGGCTTAGCCTCTTTTATTCACCAAAAAAGTAGTTATTTAACAAACTAATTCTTTCTTCTCTGAAATAAAAACGCAAAGCACGCATATCACTGAACTCAATGACCTATACTCCTGAGTCCTGATTGCATGAAAGAGTGTTGTGAATTTGTCTCACTTTAGTTATTGAAAATTCGTTCATTATATGAAAATATAAATCAGAGATCACAATTCACATAAGATATAAGAGAAATCCTCTATTTGGAACTTGCTGCAAAACTCCCACATTCCGACCGGATGGAATAAATGCAATTCCACTTATAATAGTAGCAATTCACTAACCCAATTTTTTCCAACCCTTTCTTAAGACCATGGCGTCCCGTCACCATAAAATTTCATGTCTCAAAGAAATCCATAGGGTGAAACATTGTCCACATTCATGCAATGCCTATGGCCAATGTCTTGAGAAGTATACCCCACATATTTGTTTGATACTCGTAGATGAATGCTCTTCAGTTCTGGGAAGGGAGGGAGTTAGGTAATTCACTTTGAAGCGGGAAACTTTGGATCACTATCATGCGTTTGATCAATTGTGTGTACCACGTGTTCTTCTCTTAAATGTGAAAGAAACATCTTAAGTCTTAACACAACAAAAGGATGAACTGCCACCGACGCAACAACGCCTCCTTCAAAATAATCCAAGACTTGCAAATACAGGAAAACACAAAAGAGTTCTTTAAAAATGCTTTGAAATAAGTGAATACAAAAGAGTTCTTAAAAACTGACGTAAAAGCCCAAAAAATGCAAGGTTCTTTTTGTTTCTCAAATTAAGGAAAAACACGGGAAAATAAGGAAACGTTGGAGAATAAGGGGCACCCTTCTGTTCTGCCATCGTCGGAGCAACTACATTTTCCAACGTCTAAACCCGACTGGAGGTGAAGGCATTTTGCCTTTCTGTAAATGGAGCAGAGTGTTTTGGCAAAGTGTTGGCTACATGGAGCAATTTGAAGTGTGCGATGAATCAAATGGAGCAGAGTGAGTGAAAGTTACATGACTTTCGCACGCTAAAGTCAGATGATCCGGGTCCATGTCTTAACTAGTACTCTTGACATTTTCATTATTATATATAAAAAAAATTGCAAGAAATTACAATATTTAATATTTTCATTCTTACATTTCTTATAATCAAATTTTATTATAGGAAAAATGCTAAAAAGTGTCCCTGAGGCCTAACATAGTTAGCATGACCCTTTATTTTAAATTCCTTCAAGGGCACTCGTTAGAGTTTTGATGTGAGAAAAAAAATATATACTTTCTATTTTAAGGAGGAGTCTAAGCACCAGTTAGTTACACCATGATTATTGGTCACTTACCAGCACGGATTCCAATATGTGAACCCCCAACAATGCAGTCAGTTATCAGAAGCAGACAGTTGTCAAGTGCCAACCATGAAGACAAAAATGGAACAATTTTTTACTATAAAAAGTAACAGTAACATCTATTATAAAAAAATTGGAACATAATGTAGAGATATGTCAACATGATCTATAAATAATTGGGAATTCCCTCAAGGTATAAAAGAAAATGAATCAGCTCGCCTAAAGGGCACATGATTTTCCTATGCACTTCACCAAAAGTTTAATCACTTCCTTTCTTGTAAGCCTATTTTTATACCTTCTCAACTGATTCGGAGGACACAGGCACCGCAGCATAATCTTGTGTTTTACTGGTAGGGAGGGAAAAGCTACGGCGCTCCTTACCCCCTGGCTTAGAAGAAGCATTGCCGTACCAAATCATTCCCGCAATTGCAATTGCCATACCTAGAACAACATGTAGATTGAGGCCCTCTTTTCCAAAGAAAATGAACCCCATGAATAGGACCAGAATAGTCTTCATATGGCCAAGGACTTGGAATGATACGGCCGTAAACCTACCAATGCAGATGAACTGGCTGAGATTTGTTCCTACTGCGATTGTGCAAGACAGAATGATGAACAACTGCACACACCAGGAGCAGATCAGCTTAATAATAGTTTTCCAATAGTCAAAACAGTAATCATGGTTGTTTTTATGAGTGAAGGTACAATGCACAGTTTTAAAGTTGACATAAATGGGATGCGTATTTGGATCCTCCCTTTTTTCTAAGGTGAATGTCAGTGTCATTTTCAGAAAGAGAGAGAAACAGGCAAAAACGTGCAGACTGCAGATTATAAGCCCATGCACAGTAAACAGTTTGTCTCTCCATTGTGTTTCTAAAAAACGAGTGTTTGTCCAATGGCCAAGGTATAGGACCCAAGTTGAAAAACATAGAGAATTATTACTAGAACTTCACCAGATATGGTTCTAAGGTATGTCAGGGATGGGCCCACACAAATTTAGTATGTACTGTGAGTAACTAGTTATTCATTAGTACAAAGTGTCAAGTATACAGAGCTTTTGTAGATTTATAACAATGTTGGTGTATACGTACACTACTAAATATATCTGGCATATACTCGAGCAACATCATAACCCTAGGAAATCATTGTAGAAGCAGAATTGGCAAATCAGGGTAGATAAAACGCGAACCTTCCAGAAATTATACATTGGGGGGGGGCATAGGAGACATACAATGAAACAAATATATGAAACTAAGTAAAATCTTCATCGCAGGAAGTTCGCAAAAAAGTAATTTAAGGATTGTTTGTCCTCTAGATTTATGCATGATAACCAAACCTCATAGATCTTACATTCTTAGTAGAATATTGCTCATAAAATGCAAGTGTTTTTAGGCTAGATTGGTCATATAAGAATATGAAGTACTTAACATTGGGTATCTAAGTGAATTTAGTGATTTGGGCATTTGGCTAATGTCCCAAGCAGTACAAGTTTATACAAAATACATAAATAATTATGTCCACTTTTCAGGATTATCTTTACTTTAACATTATGGAAGAAGAAGATACTGTTAGCCATAGAGAATACTCTACATTTGTGAAGAATGAACCTCCACCTCTTCAAAGAGACTTACAGGAAGTTTTACATTTTCAAATTAAAAAAATTGATGGGCATGAATGGAAGTTAACTGGATTTGTTACAACACCTACTTCAAATGCTAATCTCAGTCTTCTCCTAGACAACCAGCAAATTTGGACTTTTGAATTTGAAACACTATTTATAAATTTAGGCTGCAAGCAATGCATACACGACTTACAAATTTAAAACCGAGTCGGTTGTGAAGTAGTGTGAATTAGTTAAGCTTAAACTAGGCTATAGTAAACCTGGGGATCTTTTCTCAATATTATTTAGCAACCTGACACTGAGTTTAGGAAGTAAATTTCACACCAAGTTAAATAATAGGCTATGTGTAAACAGTAACTGAAATTTTGTATCGAACAGGAAATTTTCCACGCAAGCACACACTATAGAGGACTAGTCCCAAAGCTTACAAGTTATTTTAATATAATTCAAAATTCTTCACCTGTGAGAGAAAGGGCAGTCTAAACCTTAGTTATATAAATAAACTTTACGAGTGTCTTCTCTCATAATGGAACATTAAAAAGAAATAGAGAAACTTACAGTGGATGTCAAGCCATAGTCATATGCGTCAACTCGTTTGTTTGTCAACCAATAGTCCATAAAGGGGCCTACTAGCAGTAAACTTGCTGCCTGTGCTGGTGCAGTGTGGCCCAACAAGTTAAATGATCCAATAGAATATTTCCTCTGAAGAAAATGCACATACTGCAAAAATGTAACATAAAATATCAGCCCAATAAAACCTAGACCGTGAGAAACCCTAACAAAAGAGGAAGAGTTAAAAACATGATAATCTTTTATCAAATACTGCTTATGATGAAAATGGGGAAAAACAGGCAAATTTGTTGAAAAAGGTTTCCCAATTTATAACATTTTTAAATCTCTAACAAGATGATTAATTCTTACATGCGAGCTTATTTCTTATAAGCATCATGAACCTATAAATGAGTATATTTACTTATCTTGAACAGCCTTGGTGACATGGAAAACAAATTGATCAGTTTCTATCTCCCAACTAAGATTCAGGTTTGATATAGTGTCAGAGTGTTACTTACATACTGCTGCAGTGCTGTGCTACAAACTGCTATGACAGCAGCTATGAAACCCTTTGTGTTGACGCTGACATCAGTAACTGTACAGACCGCAACACCAGCCAAAACCAAGATAATACTAAGCTTAGTATCCCTGGAATATCGCACATTGTCCAATACAACTTCTAGGAGACAAGATACTGGGATCATAGTCAGCTTAGCAATCTGACAATTTCATTTCAAAAGGAAGAACTGTTATAAATGCTCATCTTTTCAAACAAAGTTTAAAATTTGATACTCAGCCAAAAGCCCAAATTTTACCTGATAGAAACCGACAGAGTTCCACATTAAACTCACATTCATGCCAACAATGGAGCAATTTGCAAATAAGACAAACTTGATGATATCAGATTTTGGAAGGTGAGAGGTCTGGATATATCCCAGCGATTTAAGAACGACCGTCAACAAGGTTGTTGTGGCAAAATGCATTCCAGTTAAAGTTGTGGCTGCAAAATAAAATTATAAGATATAGAAAGTCAGGAATTTAGCATTTCGGTTCAGAAGCAATTCATAGCATTACAAAGTTAATGTTAAAAGAAAAGATAAACCACATTATTATTTGATTGGGTAGTTACTAGTAATAGAAGAGATTTTTAACTGATCATCTAATGCTATTCTCAGTACTTTAAAACTGCAGTAGCTGCGGGATATATAAATTGAACAGTAATACTTCCATAGTCAATGTCAAAACCAAAAATCACAAGTTGCTTCAAAACGCTAACCTGGCGAAAAGTTTAAATGCCTATCTCTGATATCACAACAAACCTTCTGGATCGGGAAAAAATCACACATTTCCCTCAGATGTTTGGATTGAACATCCAATTACAAAAAAATTGTGTAGGTCGTACAACATCGACATACAATCTGCTAGCATACCTTCTTCTCAAATATTTCTTTCTATAGCTCTTTTTCGCTCTATAATGTTGCGTATAAGGTACAAGCATAATCAATGCTAATTTTCCCTATTGGCATTATCAACAACTATAAATATAATGGATGCATTTTTCAAATCCAAGGAAAAGTTTAGTTTATATTGAACACCATCAATTACAGCCAGATATAGTACAATCGACAACACATGTTAACTTAAAGTATTGTTATAATTTCTATAAAGAGAATGAAAGTAAATTGTGGAGTATACTATTGAAAGTCTATATAACAATTTTCCACCAACAACTATATCAAATACCACCCTTCAGGATATTTTCTATGTGGTTATGCATATCAAATTTCTAGTCCATCAGGTTATTATACAGTAAGCACAGCAGAATCAGTACCTCAAAGGTAATCCAAGCAAATCTATTTAAGTTGTACAATCTGACTGAATATAAATAAAGTGAAATATACACATAAAACATCAAATATATAATACATTTATACTAAAAAGGTTTCTCCTTTTTCCACAAAACAGAGTACATGCATGTATCATACCAAAAAGGAAAGCACAAAATTAGTACTTTATTTTTTTCATGGGTTACCATGATATTGGTACGAAGTTTCCACCGCTGATTAGCAATGACTAATCTCCGTCGGGCACACAAGGTGGGTTCACCCCCTCCCAACCGAATTTTATCCATACACATGAGCCAGGAATCGAACGCCTAACCACATGTTTAAGGGGTTCAAGTCCCTTACCACTTGGACCAATCCATTGTTGGTTGAAATTAATACTTTATATCCAAACAATACATGGATAAAAACACTACATTTTTAAATGAGAAATGATATTTGTACAACCATTTAGTGACAACCTTTGGACAACCCTCTCTCATATTCTCATTGTGTTCTTACCCTCTCTCTTCCTTCTTCTCTCTCTATTGTTTTTGACCAATAAGAAGAGAGAAAATGAAGGTTGTCCCAAATGTTGTCACAAAATGGTTGTACAAAATGTTGTCACTTAAACGACTAACCAACCAAGATTCAAAAGCGGGTAAGAAAATGGAAAAAGTCAAGACCCATACCAAAACTAAAACCATATGTGGCCATCAGGGCTTTGTTCACAAGGATTATTCCCACAGACGTAACGACGTTAAACAACCATGATGCTGCATCAAGGGAAGCCTTCCTATCACCCTTGCTTGCAGATGACATATTGAACTAGAGCTTCCAATATTCAGACTGGATTTTTCACTGGTCTGCACCACAAGTTCAAAAGCGCACGGCTTTACCTGTATGGAAAAAATAAATCATCAAAAGAAGCTCGCATATTTCTATACAAGCAAAATCCCCAACCCACTCCATAAACGATTTTATTTTTATTTTTTTTGGAAAAAACAAGGATCTAAAACAACGGAGATTTTTTTATACAGTAAACAGACATAACAAAATCTACCATAAACAATTAGACCGCATAAATTTATATCCATATGTATATATATACAAGAACATTGTGAACAAATGAACACAACAAGAAATGAGTAAACAACTGTTTTGGTCCTTGAATGTGCGAGGTCCTGTCACTATGGTCCCTAAATGTATCAAAATTACAAACACATCCACGAGTGTCTCATTTATTAGTCATGTTGGTCTTCGAACCTATTTTACGTAGTCAAATTAGTTCTCAAATGTGTTTTCGTGGTCAAATCAGTCCATTAAGTTATAAACAAAAAAGGCGCTAGGGACGTGTTTGCAAATTTCTTAACAGAGAATTCTTCACTTTTTTGGTCAAAACATCTCAAAAACTAACATTGGAGTTAACGATGTATAAATTAAACTGCAATTAACTACAATCAAATCAAAATCTAATCAATAAAACATGATAATCAGCAAAACGAAACCAGAATAGCACAATTCTCATCAGATCCATCAAGTCAAAACAAATAACAGCAGATTTGAACTTCAAATTAAACCAAAATCATGAAGTTACAATAACAATTCACAAAGCTAAATTAATAACTTGACCAAAAAGTAACACAATCTAAAACACAGATCCACGATCCCTAAGAATTAAGAAACCAAACAAATCCCAAATTCACAAAAAAAATCTAGCATATCGTATACAAAATCATAAACGAATTCATGAAAAAACTTCACGAATAGGAGAAACAAACCTGTGATGTGTGAAAGAACTAAACGACACGGCGTTTAGAAGAACGCGACGTCGTTTTGGTTAGAGAGAGAAATGAGAAATGAAGAGATTTTGGTTTTGGTTAGAGTTTGAGTTTGTTGAGTTGCGGGGGATTTAAAGAGTTGAATTTAAAGGGTGCTTTGCGTTGAGTAACGTCCAGATTCAGAGATCGAAGAAATGTGAGTTGCGGGGAAAGCAGAACAAGAAATTTGTGAGTAAACGGTATCTCTTAAAAGAATATTACAAGTCAACTTCAATGCCTGCTTCTTGCATCTCAATTAGTGTAATAATTCACTAATTTAGGCAAAATTATTTATGCATTAGTAGTACATAATTAAATAACCTTACACTTTGGGGAATTTTGTATTTTTTTTTAAGCTAAATTAGTTCATTCAAATTGAGATAGAGAGAATTGAATTTGAAACCTCGATGAGTAGTACACTTCTAGGTTTCAAGTCAATAATATCACTAGGTCAACTCAAGTGAGCCCACTCAAATTTTTTATGCCTTTGATTTATTTTTTTTTGAGTAAATAGTCATTTTAGTCCTTGCCTATGCACCTTGCTATCCCAAAGATTCTGATTCAAGATTAAATTCAAGGGAAATGTTAACGAGTGACCCCGGGCACTATTTAAGCACTTTAAATTGTAAGTTTTTAATGAAAAATTGTGTATTAAATGTATTGAAAATTGTAATAGTTAACTTTTTAAAAGAATAATTACTAAATTTAGAATGCTTAAAGAGTATCTGAGGGCACTCGTTAACAAAAGCTTAAATTCAAAGTAGTATTTGAATGTGTAATTTTGTTATCAGTTTAGTCCATGATAAAAACTTTTGTTAACCGCTGAGTTGACAAATGTTTTGTGCTGACATGATATATGACGTATCACATGGACTAAAGTGAAAGTAAAAAATAATCACTTTAGTCCCTGAATCAAAATCAATATCTTCAAATTGAATATCAAATTTTTAATACGCTAAATATCTCATCTAATTCCCTCTGGAAAACACCTCCTAAATACTTTAATTTTTTGTATTTTTCTTTAATTCTGTAATGATTTGCATGTAAGCCAAAACACATTCATTCATTACTTGTACATAATTAAATAACCATACTCTTTTTTTACTTATTTTTTTAATCACCACTTAAACTTTAACACACAATTGCGACATTTCACACTCGAGTCAGAAGAATACGTCTCAACTTAACAGTTTCAGTATTGCCAGTTGAACTAAATTTTACAAGCATTTTTAATCACTTAATTTATTGGAAAAATGTTGTTGAATATTGATTACATTACTATGTTTAGTATGGAGAAAAATGATATTCGACATCTCTGATTCAAAATTGAATAAAAGTGTTCCTTTTAACAATTTTGATATTGCCGATTGCGTTATACTTTAACGAATGTCTTTTATTACTTTAGACAAAATTACATTCGTCGTCTCTTAATTTAATTTCAGAAAACGATTTCATCCCTTTTTTTATCACATCACTTTTGTCATTTTGCATATGAATTTTCAAACATCAAATCTAAAATTCATATGAAAATACGAGTGAAGAATCATATATTTAAACATAAAGAGTTTATATCAAAATAAAATTATAAATTTAAATCTTGAAAAATCATATGCAAAACGATCAAAAGAAAACAAATGACGTGGAAAAAAAATATAATTTTGACATAACTTTATTTTTTTTAGGATTTTTTTTTTGTGTCTATTATTGAATACTGATTACATTACTCTATTAAGTATGGAGAAAAATGATAGGCTATCAGAATATAAATGTAGGCTAAATCAAGGGGGGGCTCTTAGTGGGATTTTTAATAAGTGTTATTTTCATTTTAATGTGTGGTGTGAAATTTGGCCTTGAACGTCATTTTTAGGTCATTCAGCCATACCTTTCGACGTCTTTCTCATTGGGGTGTATTTATCACCATTTTTAGTCACCTATGAGAAATTTGTATGTCCTTTTCTTTTTTGGGGGGAATCAGAGTAATTCACTAATTTGCTTGATTTCTCTTATGGTTAGTCGTAAATTTTCAAGGAAAGAAATTACCGCACTTGTCATTAACGTTTATTTATCTTAATTTCCTTAGGATCACATAATTTCTTTCTCAATTTGATTTAGTAATTGGCGGTATTGAGTTTTTTAAAAAAGTTCATGTTATGTGCCTTAAAGTATATATGTTAAGGTTTTTAATGTACAATTTCTATCTTTAAAATTCATCGAACAGATAATAACTTAAATACATTAAATAGGCTCTTTATTTCTAAATAGAAATACTGGTAATTGTAAAAGTAAAATCCTTCATCCTTTTTTCATTGCCAAACAAAAGAAAAAAAACCTACAACCTAACGGAATATATTTTCATAGTTACTTGTTTTTCAATTCTTTTCTCGTGATTAACGGAATATCATGTGATAAACAGTACGCTTACCACAACGTAATTTTGTATCCTCGTTATTTATTTACAACTAATACGAAATTCAAAATAAAATTGGAGTCTTTGTCAAAAAAAATAATTGGAGTCTAAATCAAATAACAGTCAACATGTTTTTTTTAACGGTCAACATATACTTATTTTTCTGTTACCTTTTCATTTTGCTAAGTCCTCCCACAAAAATAGTATATAATTTTGCATTTTCTCAAGCCTCCAATATATAAATATTTTAACTGAAAGGCACATGCCAACCTTTATCGAAGGATTCCAATCTACATTATACGAATTTCATCTTTTGAAGCAAAGGTAGGATCCCGGATGCTAAGGATTGGACTACTTCATTAACTAGTTTTTAAATGACAATAAATCACCTTCCAGGTCTATGAGCACACTTTTCATCAAATTCCTAACTTGTCCTTGCAAAAGTGTAGTACCTAGTATTTGTTTTCTACGGAAAAAGGTTATAGCATTAGAGAAGTCCCACATCATTTAAGATTAAGGAAGCTTTTAACTTCAACAATAATTATAATTGAAATTATTTATAGTCTAGTCATAGGGCAATTATGGATCTGTTGAACCCAAATCACATGTGATGTTACTAAAAGGTACAACTAAATTTTTATTTTTTATGTTAATCCTTCGGTTTTCAAATAAATGGGTTCTGATAATCCGAAGTTCGGTCAGAAGGTAAGTAAAATCTGACTAAGAATTGTTCCACTAAAGGATCGAACTCGAATTCTTATGAATAATCCGTCATTTGTTGAAGTTCATGAGTGTAGTGTTTTCTAATTGTGCGCTAATTAAATTGGAAATATGGAAATCTTAGGAAAAAAATTTGACGTTGGAAACATTATACGGTTGCTGGATATAAAATTAAAAGCGGCTAGTAGTTTTGTTATCCAAATCAAACTTGCTCTTAGTAAATGCCAATACAGCCAAGGCGTTGATATTGTTGTGGCAATGTTTGGTGCCATCAAAGATTATGATGTTTGCATAGCAGATGTTGTTGTATTGTCTTGCAAAATGACAAGAAATTCAAGAGAAAATAATGAAAATGCAACTCATCTCGTTTGATCTTTGATGATTGAAACTTAGACATTACAATGAGGAAGGAAGAGGCTATATAAGATTCAAAGAAGAGGAAATGGGATGTTTGAGAACCTAACTTCCCTAACTGATTCTAAACAAACAATAATCTCCTATTTTGACCAAGCCAAATTTGACTAGTACAAAAGTAAATATTCCAAAGCTTTATTTAATATTCCAAAGCTTTCTAATTTGGTGTTTATCCATGGAGATGCAAAGCTTTGGCATGTATGTTACATGCTCAACAGAGGGAATGTGCAGCAAATGAAGGATTCTAGCTTGAATTTTGTCATGTACAATGTGACAATCCACCTCAAATTGTTTCGTGAGTGGAAAACATGATTTATGGCAATGGGCTTGACACATTTGTTATCACTATAAATGATTATAGGGTCTGGGTGTAGAATTTGAAAGTCACTCAAGAGGAAAAGTGGTCATTGTGCCTCTCACACATGGCTTTCGCCTCAGCACGATACTTGGCTTCTGATCACGATCTTGAGACAATTGCTCTTTCCTTATTTTCAAAGAAAAGAGCAAAAATCCATAGTAGACCTTCTAGTAACTTGACAAGCTCCTCAATCCGAGTCACAAAATCCTTTCAATGATGTTGTTGAGAAGCTGAGAAAGAATAGTCCTTTTTCATGTCTATTAGTTTATAATCCTTTCAACTTATCTCTCAATCCTTAGAGCAGCTTGCATGTGTTAATTGTTGCGCCAAAATTGCATTTAAATTGCCAAACATGAAAGAAATCCAATATATTGTAGTCAGGGGATTGAAGTAATAATGATCAAACTAATAGAGTTCCTCCATTATTTAGACAACCGAAGTTACGAATTACGATTCAAATGGTTATGAGACGAAGCAGAAAATAGCAAAGTGAATACAAAGAGATTTGAGATTTAATTTATGAAAATACTAATTATAAGGCGTTTGGCTTCACCTACGTCAATCATAAACATAATTCTTAGTTAATCTATAATTTATACTCCCTATTGGTGTCAATCATCTACTTTATTGTTGTGAAGAACCACTTGATCATTGATATTTTTTTTTTCTTCTGCTTTTCTGAGTAAGTTTTGGAGCAATCTAATCAAGTAGCTCGTAAACTGGATTTTTTTACTAAAAACAACTAACAATGACCCAAAACAGAAGGATGAGAGTTGGGAAGATTAATATGATCCTTAAACTGGTTATCAATGTTACAAACAGACTCATAATTTATGCTGATGCTATGATACAGTTTGGATTATATAATTCGAACTGTTTTTCCTTAAAAAAGGGGTGTTTAGGGGTGTTCAGATTCTATAATCCGAACAAAGTTAGGAACACGCCCTATTTTTTGAGGTTTTCGGATTATAAAATCCGAATTGGTGAAAAACTCTTTTTTTTTCACCCCATAACAAAGGAAAAACTCAATTCGAATTCTAAAA
>Ga0315913_1004698_pt1 | contig 16545 bp, 8 predicted proteins | sample MpolsnodulesMG_FD_207736 | JGI IMG/M metagenome (GOLD analysis project Ga0315913, IMG submission 207736) | Medicago polymorpha root nodule microbial communities from Los Angeles, California, United States - small nodules | ecosystem: Host-associated > Plants > Roots > Nodule | place: USA... | reverse complement strand
GAGTCACTCAAAATCTAATCTCTGTGTCTCAATTATGCAATACTAATGATGTTTCCATTGAATTTTTTCCTTCTTTCTTTAAGGTCAAGGATTTAACTACGGGGGTGAGTCTTCTTCAAGGTCCGAATGATGGCAATGTCTACAGATTGCCATCATCTTCCTATCCTCATGTCTATTCAACCATGTCTGCTTCATCTTCTCAATGTTGGCACCATAGGCTCGGTCATCCATCACCTCACGTTCTACATCATGTTCTCAAGTCTCACAATGTTGCTGTCAAAGTTCCTTTTAATAATTGTAGTCATTGCATGGTCAATAAGAGCCATAAGTTGGTTCCTTCTATAGATATCACGATCAACAACTGTCGAAGCCTCTTGTCGCTGTGAAGCAACCTTCGGTCATCTTCTATACTCAACTCGACGCACAAACTATGTCCCCTCGTCATCAATCACTCACGCTCCACTGAGAATTGTCACACACCATCCATTTCCTAATCGCAAAACATGTCATGTTGTCGTTTATCATCACCAAACTGATACCCAAACCTTGACGTAGACCTAGCAGACCTCCCTCCATGTTGATTATTCTCGTAGAATCTATTTTAACCTCTATCTTCCTGTCGAGATGCTCCCTGACCTCTCGATCCCACCACAACCCAATCTCCCCTATCCCCTAATATATGTCATCCTTACTGGATCCATTCCCGTTCCTTGCCCCCCTCTCTAACTCTATCTCTTATTTTATAGAACACAAAAAATTTGAATTTTTTTTGGTGATATTTAGGAAATTAAAAACAAAAACAAGAAAATGCATTATCTCTTCTCTCCAAGCCTCAATCTTTCTTCAAACTCAAAATTATACATTTTCCCTTATTATTATTATTAAGCTAAAATAAAAAAAAACTATCCATGAAGTCCAAAAAATTCTGTATTCAAATATTAGAACTGTTATAAGAGAATTTATAATATTTTGTATACCCTCAGGCGATATAAATAACTATTTAATATTTTTTTTGTCAAAAAAAAAAACTATCAGCTTATCATATCACCTGAAAGCAATCAAAATGTTATAAATTCTCAAATTTATCGATCATCTTTAATGAATTGTGTCCTAACGGTGCAGTCCTACCTTCAATTTTATACCAAACTTATAGCTGTCTGATGTGGGACTCTAGTGCTTCGATTCTATTTCTTTACACACCCGTTCAACTTAAGCATCCTGCCAGCCAATTTAAGTCAAGAGAGATTAAGAATGCAACTACATTTTTCAACTCAAATGTACACTGGTTGAATCACTGATAGCTACCACCAAGTAGAGGGAGGGTATACCATTTTTTTTTTAATAACATAACGTAAGATTGCTTAATAGTGTCCAAATTTTATAAATTTACTCACTTTCCTGTTAGTTCATTATAGCGTTCAGTTTCAAATTTTTAATTCATTATATATAAGGTTTTTTCTAAATTACCTTTGAAGATTGGTGGGTAATTTACCCATCAACCAATGAAAATGAGCAATTTATTAGTGGGGTCAAGATAGTTCATGAATACCATCTAAAAAGGTAAATGTTCATTGGTTGAAGTAAAAATGAATTTCCATTTTCGGTGGAATTGCACTAGTGTATTGTATATGCATGCTTGGCCAGATTATGGTATTCGCCGCTGGCCTAGAATGAAATCATGTATATACATACATACATAGGTTATTATAGTACTCATTATAGATTGTTAGAGGGACTTCAATATGAAAGTAAAAAACCAAAATATTTTATCTTCTTTGAAAAGCAATGAATATATGCATGCATAAATTATGGCTATTATACGTTGAACATATATTTGTTGATTTTGTAATGTTCTTTACCATATTTTGGTTGAATTAGTTTCAGGAAGTTTTGAACAATGATTTTCATTTTGTGCCCCAATGTAACAAGGCACGAACGTATTAAATTACACGGATTTTGAAAATAGCGAATTAAAATTGGTGTGATATTGAAGAACAGGATCATGCATGAGTCGGTACTTATGTTTTTTTTTAGAAAATATTGCTCATAGCCTTTTATTATTAATCAAATTAGTGATAATGTTAAAATTTCATCAAAGACATGGAAGCTAGGTTAAGGATGTGGATGCATTGGCTAATTCATGGACAACCTTATTCGTTTGTCTGATAATAAACTCAACATGAGAGTTTGTTAAGTGAGAACTACAAAATTGGATACCAAATTCGGTGATATCTCCCCCTCCTCTACTAAAATAGTCAGCTATTTTTTACAAATCAACCTCAAAATCAACATTTGTGAGTTGTATGTCATATATCCACTAAATCGCGTGATAGAGTCCCAAAGCCTCCCCTATATCAACTGAACATAATGGAGTGAACAACATTGTTTTGGAGAGAACATGCATGATGGCCTTCGGCATCTCTGATGCAAATGTCTATACCTACTTTATTATTGAAATTAGAAAAAGAGGCATCGACATTGCATTTCAGCCTATCACGCTTTGGTTTCCTTCACCTGATTTTGTTACTCCTATTATCCACAATCAAATTAGTTTGTTGCTGAGTACCTACAGGGGTGGGAGTGCATATCTACGTTGAATTCTGCTGCTTGCGATTTGCACTCCTCCAACCTTCTAAAAGGTGTTCTCCACTATTTTACTTCTTGAATCTGTTACTTGTTGTCAAAGCTTGAGAATTCTAGCTTTCCATATGCTCCATGAAATAGTAGTAATTGACTCTGCTTGAGTTGTTGACACTTGATTTAACGAATAAAAAAACATGACACATTATCAAACTGGTTCAATGACAGTTCAATCCTATGCCAGACATTTGCAACATGCCATGTGTCACTTGCGGTGCCACAGTGAAAGAAAATATGATAACTATCTTCAGGTGGATCGTTGAACATGACACACTCCAATGGACAATTTATATGTCTACTATTTAATTTCGCACGCATAGGAAAGCAATCTCTACAAATCCGCCACACCAAGTTCTGTTTTGAAGGTACTTTCAATTTCCACATACCACTCCAATAACCTAGTTTTCTCAGGTGGGTATTATCCACAATATTTTCAATACTTAGACGGTAAACACTTCTAACTGAATAACAACCGTTTTTCTCCAGCTTTCAAACAAGTCTATTTGTGTTCAATTGTTGGAATAATGGAGAATTGTTCCACATTTGTTTTGACGTATTTAGGATGGATCATATATTTAATTTCCCATATTCTTGCATCAGTGCCACATCCTACCTTGGTTGTATTGTATGATGTATACATGTTGTATTAATTAGGGATGTTGATGGTACCTGGATACCCAAATATGACCCAACTATTTTGTCCCTAGATTGACTTTGTTCCACAAGAAAAATATGGTAAAAATTTCTTCTCATTTTATGATTCGGTAGCATGTAAAAACGGGTGCAAGTTAGCACTAGGGGTAGTCCTACCTAAACACTAATACCACTCCACCTAAAATATCATTAATCCATCTTATTAGTCCCTTAATTGTTTTAAAAACAGGCGAGAGAATGGTAGTTTAGGAACTAGCTAGCTTGATGTATTAAAAAAAGTATAGATTATATTCCTATAGTTTACGGATCAAATAGATGAGAGTGGGATCAAATTGATTTATTTTATTTGTTATTAAGTTCGGTTTAAAAGTAGGGGTGACCCTAAGCCTTGTTACCGCTACATGTAATAAAGGAATATATTAACAATCCTTCTTTTACTATTTTTTAATTTTAATAGAGTAAATAGGCACTCTCTAACTGAACACCTTTGTAACCACTTTATAATTTTATTTATTTTATACTCCAAGTCAAACTAATTTGTCCTACATTGAGCAACCTTAATTAAACTCGTATATCATTAAGTCTTTTTAATAAAAAGTTGAAATCAAGTTCATATAATTAGCTTAGTAAAAAATTTGGCTTAATTAATGATTTTGTCCCTTAAGTTATTTGTTGGTTACATTTTAGTCCATAAGTTATTAACGTTACAATTTGGTCCCTTTAAGTCATCTTCGTCAACCAAATAAATCTCCACCGTCAAAATCGTTAAGCCAATGTCTAAGGTGGATACACATTGCAAGTTGTCACGTCACCGTTCACATTTACCTATTTCACGTGTTGGCAAAAGACTGACAGTGAGGATTTATTTGGCTAACAGATACTAATTAAGCGACCAAATTGTAACGTAATAACTTATGAAACCAAAATGTAACCAACAAATAACTTAAGGGACCAAATCATTAATTAGCTTAGTAAAAAATTTACCACAAGACAAAGGTCATTTGAGTACAAAAGAAAGAAGAGAAAGGCTACATGGGACAATAGGGATCAAACCAAGCTGATCCTTAAACAACAATGAATCCAGTAGAGCTCCACCCCAACCACTGTTGACTGACGCTACAATACCGCTCAACAATTTTTTTTATAATATGTAACTATTTTTTTTTTTTTTTTGAAGAATAATATGTAACTAATTATTATAGTAATTAATATATTATTCTTTAAACAAGTTATAATATTTTAGACTAATCATGATTTATTCTACTTTTTTAACAATAAATTATTCATTTTCTTTTTTAAAAGTATTCTATTTTTGAAAATAAACAGTTTATTTTTCTAGCGTTTTTAGTTAAAAAGAAAAAGGTATGCTGTCTTTTTAAAACAAGGCATTTGTCTTTAAACAAAAATTTAATATTCTTTTATAGATAGATCGGATGAATACCCATCTATTAAAAATATGATAATGGATGAACATAGATGATTTATCTCTTGAATGGAATTGAATTTCTTAAAGAATTTTTAATAAATTGGATCAATAAATTATTAATATATGTTGTCACTATTATTATATATATTTTTATTGGTCAGGTAGTCTAGTGGTTAAAATTCACCTTATAAGATGAATAAATAAGGTGTTTGGGGTTCGAATCCCGACCCCTATATATAACAATGCATTGTCCTATCAGCTGAGTTATCTTCATGGGACCTAAATAGATATTTTTACAACATGCATGGGACCTGCGTATTTGGACGGGGTGCCATTTTACCTGTTGATGACTGGTTATATCATCATTATTAATGGACTTCCATTTAAGATATTGTCTGGAACTTTTCATAATTTCCTCCTATCCCATATCCTAGTGTCATGGGGTTCCATATTTTTTTTATTTTCACGAGTAATGTTTTTTCAATCTCTACAAGTCATTCTTACCGTGAAAATGTGAATTATTTCTCCCTCATCCTGATATATTAAGAAATGTTTTTCAAGACACAAATTATGACACATACACTATATATATTACTCTCTCCTATTCATTATAATTGTCTTTTTAAAGATTGTGTGATTTTTAAAAAAATATTAGTTGTATTGATTTTAATAGTAAATTTAATATCATGTACTAAAACACTCATATGAATTATAGTTAGAGGAGCAGTAAAGTGGAGTAACAATAAATAATAGTATATTAATAAAATAAAATATAAAATATTACATTGATATTTTAAAATGACAACTATTAATATGGAACCCATTCATAGTATTGACATGCAACATTTCTTTGATTTAGTGGAAGGACTTCGACTTACACCGTAATTTTGAGAAATTAAAAAACTTCTAACTTTTTTTTTATCTTCTACAACTTACACATTTAAAAAATACTCACAAAAAATCAAACAACAACACTAAAATTTAAATGCTAAAAAATCATTTATGAAAGCTTGAACATAACTCTAATCAAAATGCGAAAGCTGTCACCTTTGATGTTCATGTGTCATTCGTGTACTAACTATAGTAACTAATAACGTTTGGAGATGCCAAAGGAGTCACCATCTTCCTGCTGGTTCCATTGGTTGGTTCTTTAATATTACCATTAATTGAGCATCTTAGCATATTAGCATGCTCCCTTTTCAGTGTACTTCGGGTCCCAATTTCGTTGCGTTCTTCAATTTTTCACCTTAAGCACTTCACTCTTCCTTTTATGAGAACGTCAATTTCTCTAGTTAATGATTCCACAAAGCACAATACTTATCTAGTTAAGGTTGCTTGTTATTTTCATGCGCACCAAGTCTCGTTTACCATTTGCTTTCATTTTCATATCATATATGTCGTATATTATGGTTGGGTGCCTTATGTGTTTGGTCTAAATATGTGTTTCAGTACTTTGGGTCCCAAGCTTTGCCGCTTATGATTTCTTATTTATCTTTGTCTAAATATGTAATTTGGTAACTGCAATTTTTTTTAAGAAGGCATATGCAATAGGAGTCTCAAATCTCAATGAAGCACAAGATTTGCCTAAGAGAGAGTAAAAACAAAGTCATAAGGTACAAAGTCTAAACAAAAAACAAAGGTTCAAATGCGACATTACATGTTGACATAACCCATACAAATCAAAGGGTTATTCCGCCAAGAATGGAGATCATAAAAAGAGTGGTTTTGAGATTTTGGATACCATCAAGAGATCCTTTCAAAAAACAAAAAAAAAAACCGCCAACAAGTATTTGCTTGTTGTTACAGAAAATCCGCGAGTTACACTTGTTCCAAATGCCCCATAAAGAAGCCAACCAGATCATCTGAAAGCAATGACGAATATCCTTTTGAAACAAATGTGAACCACCAAATTACAAGGCGTGCAAGTTGATACCCGCAAATATGTAATTTTGCTTTTATAGTCTCATTAGTTTTTCTTTTTCCTTGGGTCCCTTCAAATATACTATTTTTTATTTATTTTAGTCCTTATTATTTTGGTCCATATAAATTTTATTCATATTAAATTAGGGGTGTACGTGGGTCGATTTGGGCTGGGTTTGACCAAACCCAAGACCCGAACCATATAGGGTACTCCAGTTTGAGTTAGGTAAAATGCCCACCCGTTATATTAATGGGTAGGTTTGGGCAAACCCACTAATTTTCGGTTTGGGTTGGGCAGTGGGTTACCCATTTCTTTTTTTGTTAATATGAAATGACTAAATGACGAGTCCTTGTATTTTCTTCATAAAAATTGCTCAACTTTTTATTTTCTTAAAATAATTATGTAACCTATTTTCATTTTTTTTTAGCATCATAAAATAATAAATTTTAATATTAATACTTAAAACAAATTAAAGTTGGATGACGTAAAATTGCTTTAGCGTCAAAGTAACTATAAATTGCAACATCATTTGTAACTTTAACATTTTTTTATTTTCAATATAGAGGAGGTGTTGTCAATTTTAGAAATTAGACTAAATTTATGATTAAAACCTTTGTTATTCTTCTTCCTCCCTATGAAAATGAAATTAAAATTTGAAAATTATTGGGTAAGTGGATTTATTGGGTATGGGTTCGGTTTTACCCAAAACCCATTATTTTGTATGGGTTTTTCATTTTTTAAAACCATATTCACTCAATCGTCCAACCCAACCCACTTTTTTGGGTTTTTTTGAATAGGTTTGACGGGTTTTTTTGGGTTTGCCCAACCCATGTACACCCCTAAGCCATTGCATTCTTTTCCTTTTTGGCACATAATTATAATTGTTGATGACTTGATGTGGATATAATTTTTTGTAATTTAATATCAGAATGGCTTTAAAACCGAACTTTGAAATTTTGGGATTCTCACAGTTGTTAATACGTACAAAGTGTCTCATTGATGCCTAATACTCAATTATTTGGATCATGGAGTAATAGGTAAGGAAAAGGACCTATAACAAATGTATATTTCTCTGTCAATGTCAGTTTTTTTTTATGTATTATAATGGTTTGCTCGATTTTTATCTAAAGTTGAGGGGCGTGAAAACCATATCATAATAATAGAATACATCATGTACTAGTATTCTATTAATGAGTAATTGGAATCTTCTTGAGAGAAATAATTTATTGGTCCCCATTTAATAATTATATGCATCAGCATTATCATGGCCAACAACTAAGATAAGAAGGAAAATAAAAGGCACTATTTTCAATCATAGCATCATTATCATGAGAAGCAATCTATTCAATACTGCTCACGTTTCTTGAAATGAACTCTACAATACATCCTCTTTTATCTCTATTTGCAAGGTTGAAGGAGGAAAAATCACACAAATAGAACTTAAAAAGGTAAAAAGACATAATAAGTAAATTTTGAACATTAAATTATTAATTTTCTGCTTCATCTAACACCATCTCTTTGTGTCTACATTCTTGACTGCAAAAAGCTTTTTCTCCTCTGCAAAAAAAATAAAAAGGATCATCAAGTTAATGCTCATTAATAAGTTTTGCTCAAGTAACTAAATAAAACAAAAAGCATGAAATAGAAAAATAAAATTTAAATGTACTAAACATACCTGTAAATGAAGATGTCTTTTGTATGCTCAAGATGATTTTTGCAAGTGTAACAAAAGCTAAGAAAATTCAGTGAAAAAGAGTGAGGACTATTAGGGACAGAACAGTAACTTTCTTCCACAACACAATTATCAAATATATGAGTTGTTTTTGGGTTTGGTCCATGAGATATCACACATGTGTATTCTTCAGAAAGTTCCATCTCACTCAAACTAAGAACACTTTTTTGTGACTCAAACATGGAAGGTGGTAGAGGAGGGATTTTCACTCTAAGCTCAGTTCCAAAGAGAACTTTTCTATTGCTTAGTTTATGATCAGAATTTTGATGAAAAGGCTCATCTTTTAGAACACCAATAAGACCAAGACCAATGGTTTTTGAATCTACTTTGTCCCTTGAGCTACAAACTTTGTTCCTATTGGTAATTGAGAAAGGATTTTCAAATGAGGTTAATGCTTTTGTGTCAAGAATTGATGTTGGACTTATCAAAGCTTCAGTTCCAGTGAGAGATTTTTTGGAAGTGAAATGAAAATCTCTATAGTTTGATGAACCAAATAGAGATGGGAGTGTAGTGAAATTTTGATTTGGTGATTGTTCACCCATCAAACTTTGTTTGGTGACTGCTCTTGATCTGTTTCTGAGTAGCATAAGTGCTTATTTTAATTGAAAAGTGTTTCACTTGAGGTGTCTAAAGAAAAAGAATCCTAAGTGAAAGTGTACTGAATTGTGTTTGGTCTTGTTAATTTTCTTCAAGAAGAAAAAGCATGATTTAGTAGTGGTACATGCATGTACTACAATATTTGGTTTATTTTTCAGCGTTAACTCTGAAACTTTGTGAAGATAAAAACAGAAAGAAAGAGAAGAAAAAGAAGGAAACTTTTGACATGGAATAATGAGAGATATGACTGAATAATATATATGGCTTTTAAAGGAAGAAAAAGCAAAAGATGTTGTGTGCATGAAAATCAAACGTTAGTAATACTTCAAAGTTTTGCTTTCTTTTTTAATTGAAAAAAAAGTTCTATTCTATTTTTCTCAATCTAAATCTCAACTCAACTGTGTCACTAAACATATTGATTTTTATTTTTTTTGTCCTTTTCTAATCATTTATTTATTGTTTATATATGATTTGATCCAAGGTTTTTTGTCCTGACTCTGGTAATCTTGTGTGCCTTCGAACCATGGAATAGGAAAAAAAAAATGAAGGGAGATCTCACCTTTATGAATTGATTGAGAAAGTTAGGCATTGACATATTAAAAAAAATTATAGTGTAAGTTTTATTTGCAATAGAACAAGTAATAAATATAAAATAATACTGCACAATTGAAACATTTTTTGTCATTTACAATATTTGGTGGATAATATACGACCTAAATAAAATAATGTGAAGTTTATTTGTTATAAAGGCGGATCTTGCCCAAAATATTAAGAAGAGAGAAAGTATTAGTTAAAACTTTATAATTGATATTCATAAGAGTAATATATAATTTTTTCTTACTCTTGAAAAATACATCAATTTACTTGTATTAAAAATTGTATCACAGTAACAAAATAAAAAACAACAATTGTATCACTCCTAAAAAATCACAAATTAATTATGTTATGCAACAAGTATTTAACTTAATACAACATTGATATGTACAAATTAATTACCAATTTCATATTTTCCTTTTCGATAAGGTAGAATTGTTTTGATTGCAGAAATTGTACTTTTAATAAGGGTTAATAGGTCTTTATACCCTCTGTAATATATGTTATTTTTGGTTTTTCCCCCTGTAATTTTTTTATTTATTTAAAATAAAATTTGTTTTGATTTACCCTCTAATAGGCCAAACAAAAACCATTTTTTTTTTCAAGAAATTTTTGTTTTTGTTTGGCCTATTAGAGGGTAAATCAATACAATTTTTTTTTTACAGAGGGTAAATAAAAAAAAATTACAGAGGAGAAAACTGGAAATAATCTATATTACATAGAGTAAAGACCTATTAACACTTTCAATAATATTAGCGGGGTAGTGCCACCACTACCGTAGTGGTGGTAATGGTACATATTAGAAGACAATAATATTGTGCCTTATTTACAAATTAGAAGACAATTTCCCCTCTGAAGAAAGACAACTAATTAATTTGACAAAGAACAATTTCTCCTGATAAATTCGTCCTCATTTCAAAAGAATAAAATTAAGCCTAATAATTGGTCAAGAAAAAAACTAAGCCTAGTAAGAAAAGTTTAATTATGATGAGATCACAATTGATCAAGTGGAAGAAAGAAGAGGCAATAGAACACTGATGAAGAACACCACATGAATCAATAATCCAGAGTGTTGTTGATGGAAAACAATGATGAAGCAAAAGGAGAGACAGTATAAGCGATGGCCAATCCATTTTCCCTCTGTTTTTGCTTTTGTTTTAACGGATTTTTTTTTATTTATACTATGTTCAAGTTAATTGTTTTCTTTATTTGTCTATGAGTTGTTAAAATTTGGTTGGTTATGAACTTGATTTCCCTTTGCAACCGAATTTTTGATTTAAACACTTATCTCCAAACTTATATCTCTCCGATGTGGGAGTATAGTGCTTCTTATCTAATTCTTTACGCTCAATAACAATACTAAACCCAAACGTCTTAAGATTCTACGCTAAATTATCTTATGTATTTGTATACTAAAAGTTCTTCCAAATTTAATTCAACACAGATTAACGTTTCTTTCTAAGAATACTACTTAGTTTTTCAGCTCAAATTAAATGACACTAGTTGGATCTAGTGGTAGCTATTGATTAGACGGTAATAAGAAATCTGGATTGGTCAACTCCACATGAAACATAAATCTATCTAAATTATTATGTATTATCTCAAACTGATGATTTTAATTATCAAAGTTCTTATAATTAAAAACATAAGATTGCTTAATAGAGTGTCCTTTCCTATTATTTCATTATAGTGTTCGGTTCAAATTTTTAATTCATTGTATAAACTAAAACTATATTTCCAATTCATCTTTAGAATATCCCTTATTAATCATACAGCTACATTACATATATCTTCCATGTCAACAAAAGCTAAACATAGAACTTTGTCTTTCACTCAAATCTCAGTATACATAAAATCAGAACTTGGTGACCACAAAAAATACAATGGCAAGAAGGGAAAGAACAAAGTGGAACGAGACTTTAATAGCGCTTCCATCAGACGAACCACCGTCTGTTGATGGGACACTTTTTGATCCTGCACCTGCAATTCACCAAAACTATGTGAATCAATAAAGGCTATACTATTATTTTAAGATATAGTCTATTGAAAATAAAAATGATTACTTATGCGTTAATTAATTCAGTATACTCATCATAGTATTTATACCTGAGGCCGAGGGAAAGTCTGAAGCAGAAGGTGTTATTGTGCCTTCAGGTGATTCAGTTGGAGAACCAACTGGAGAAGTTGAACTTGAAGGAGATGTTGGTCCATTGCCACCTAAATTCATACCATGTATATAGGTCAGTAGTATAATATATAATTTTCTTTTAGTACAGACTGCAGACGCTTCAGATTGAAGGTGCGTCAAAGTGTTTAACACGTTATTTACATTCAAACTTACCTTTGCACTTGCTAACAGGTGGAGTTTGAACCTTACAAGCAGAAGGAAGAGAAAGAGCAAGTGTTTGATTTATAGTGATTCCAAAAGAGGAACCACCACCATTAAGGAGGGAGCATAGACACTGTGGAGAAGATTGGACTACACTTGAGAGTTGTGAACAACATGAAGATGATGGATTTGAAGAAGTGCCCATTATGTAGTTTAGACAAGGGCTCAAGCTAGTGAGTGTTGATGTACAACCTGATTGAGCTGCATTTTGTGTGCACATATTGGCCACTAGGACCATAACTAGACACACGATATACCCTTTAAATGTCATTACTCCTTTTATCTTGGAACTAATTAACTCTGATATATTTGTTATTTGTGATGTTTGAGTGTTGATGAAAAGGTAATGAATCATAGGTTATATATATACTATATAAATTCTAAGAAAAGGTCGATTGTCTGTCAAAAAAATGAAAATAAAAGGACAAGTAGATGCAGGTTGCCTACCCTTTTGAATTATAAATTATATGATGTGATGGTTGTACATATAAAGGAAAACTTTTTCCTTTGAAATGAAGTGTTTATTGTTAACAATTTTATTAAATTAAATGTAATGATAAAATAGTTGCGGTTTGGCCCAACCGCAGTACCACGACAGGATGTGTCAATGGGGAATTTGGCTTCCTTCCGAGATGCCGCATTCACGTATTTGAGATATCTATCGATGACTCTTTGTTTGAGATCATACCGTCAAAAAAATATTGATTTAATTTTAATTATACTTTTATAATCTAAAACAAAGTTTAACTTTGAACCATATGGTCTTGGTGGAATGACCATTGATATCTCAAATGCGTGAAATCTCAATTGTTCGAAAGTCGGACCCATCATTCAATACATAATCAACAACAATGATTAATTAAAGAATTTGTAGCATCTCTATTCCAACACTCTTTATTTTTATATTTCGAAGAACTTAATTAGATTTTAGCAAAAATATTGTCCAGTATTTTATTATAGACAAATGTTAATAATTAATTAGATAGATAAATACCTTTAAAAAAAAATAAAAAAAACATTAGTAACCGTAGTTGAACACGACATCATGCATAGGACTCATTGAGTGTCCTAACCCAAACCATTGGGTAATCTGGGTTACTCCATCTCACATTCCAATTGTAGAAATCAAGGTTTTCAAACACACTAATTTTTCCATAAATGTTGTTTTCCATATACAACTGTTAGCCGTTAATATATTAGAAAATGTGAAAAGGTCGAATCTTAAACTTCTACATAGAATTCCTTCAATGCTCGAACCATTCTCAATTTAGTACATTAAAATATGTTAAAAAATATGTTTAAATTCAATGGTCAATGACTAAATGAAGTCATTTCAAAATTTGGTTTCCAAGTGATTTTAATTTGGTTTCCGACCTTACCAAACTATAACTCAGGCAATTAACGAAAACTATACTCTTTCAATATAAAAGTTAGTAGTTAAGGTAGTTGAACTCCTATATGCATATTCATTTTATTTTAATTTTTAAACACCTGTTTTTTTTAAGCAAAATAAAAATTAAATTAAAAAGAAAAGGAAGTACAAGCTGGGGGCAATGACCTGAACCACTAAATCAAGACCCTAACGGGTGATACAACAATAAAAACAATGGTGGTATAAGAGAGAAACAACCCTAAATAACCACTACCATGAATTATCCAGCGAACCCATGTGTGGACCGAAACTGAATTGCAAAAAAACTTAGAGAGATTATTCAGAGCATAAAGATAGGTGTATGAATCGTCTGCCAACACAGAAACGATCCAAGTTCCAACAACTCCCTTCCAAAAGTAAGCAAGTCATAAACGACATTTCGGGCCAAACAAAACATATATGAACCGAAGCAGAGGACGGGGTCGCATAAGTCTTGAAATTTCAATCGTAGTCCATATCAAGGGATGAACAAACGACTAAAATTCATCACAAATTCACGGTCCATTGACGGCGCAAAAAACAACTGCAACAGATAAAGTCCTTAATGTACAATGAACGACTACTACCGTCAACACGGAGCGTCTACGCACATAGCTCTTTCGAGCAACATCCAGCGAAACAAGTCTTGTTGAATCCAAATCGTGGGATGCATCCAACAAAACAACGCACAAATGAAAAGAACCAAGAACCAGATCTTGAATCTAGGAAACTAGGATAACGATTATCAAACGAAAACAGAGAGTCAGAACCACACCACACCCAACTTTATCTTCCTATAACAAAAATAAAACAAACGAAAACAGAGACAAAAAACACACTGTCGAATATCCACGAGAAAAACAGCCTGTCGGCGACCAAGATCCATAAGCTTCCGCAAAACCCGCACATGACTATTCGCCTGAAACAGATCGCGGCGAGAAGCAACCAACTCGGCAACGAACAAAACTTAATCTCGACTCATTGAACTCCAGAAAGGACAACCACAACGACGGCACATCTGCTGGAGATCTGACGTTGAAACAACCAACGAACGACGATGAAAGAGTCATCGCACCACCTTCTACAAAGCCTACATGGTGATTAGTTACGTTTGGATTGGAAGGGGAGGTAAGGAGAGTTACGGTGGTGGAAGCTTTTTTTCTAGAAAGCTGTGGATCTGTGCCCAAGTTAGGATCACAATATAAATCACCGTCCTGGGACTGACCCATCATTCTCCCAGCCAATATCATGGGACAGCTAAGTGCTTTTCAAATGAAAGTGATATCAACATTCCATTTAATCACTTCAGTAAAATTGGTTTTTGGACAGATTAGTACACCATGCACAACTTTTATGATCAGCAGTTTCACCCTATGAGCAAATTTCATTACAGGAAGCACCAATTAGTACACCATGTACAAGTAGTATGGATTGTGCTTTTTTCTTCAAAAAAAAAAAAAAAAGTATGGATTGTGCTTGCTTGTTAATATCAGCTAATGTTCCATTTCAACTACTACGTACCCATTAATAGAGCTCTTTCCTTCTTCCTTCCACAATCATGCAACCTAAATGGATTGCATGCACAATGCAAATACACAATTAATCAGGTTTCCTTTGTCACAATTTATGTGATTATGCGGAAAAAAATAGTGTTACATAATATATCTAATAACTGTTTAATTTGTACATTACAGCTTCTGGCACTCCTTTACCGGCTCCAACAGATTAAATTTACACTGTGACTTTGAATATTTGAACCCGGTGATTTTAAGGACAACCAATTTTAAGAGAGCAATTTAACCTGTTCCAAAATGATCTCATAAGCCACCGCTATATTCTGGAAAAAAATTGCAATCTAAGGCTTCCAAATATCTCACAAACAAACAAAACCATTTTGTTCTTATTTTAACTCCATCAGCACTTGTTACACAAAATCAAATATTGAGAGAATTTAGTTAGAGACTATATTATTCTATGATCCATCCACATTAAGTTCTCGAATTAAATAATGGTACGTGGATAATGATTTTATAAAATTAAATGACCAAATTCAGATCATATCACTGAATTTTAGTCCTCTTTTGTTTTAATGGATATATACTTCTTTTGTGTGTTCCTCTTGGTCAGTGGTTTTAACCGTGAATTTAATGGAACATTTTGCTGGTAAAACTGTTTGGCACAAAATTGAAAGTTATTTTCTTTTAAAAAAATATATATATAGAGGGGTTTGCTAGGATACACCCACTAATTTTTATTAAGGTGTGTTTTAGCAAAGATATATAACTAAAAGTTATTAAATACATCTTTAGGTGAATGTTTGTAAAAATGCACTCCATAAAACATTTTCGGTTATTGGTTGACAAACTATCGATGCTCTCAGCTAATGCATCGTGAGTTTGAGAGATGTTAGATAGTATAGTTAATAAAGGTATTTTAGACTATTATATTTTCTAGTATATATTCTTATCGTAAGACTATACAAAGCTTTTTCTTATTGTGTTTATTGAAACCTTAGCCCGTCATTGTTTTTCTTCTCCGATTATCTCTATTATTAACAATTTGTTGGTCACATAGCCATGGAAGAATTACTCCCTAAAATAAATGCACATGATTTTATCTTTTTTAGAGAATTTTTTGTTTTAAACACTTATTATTCGTCATACTTCTTGTTACTTCTTTAGAGAATTGTATTATAACTTCGGTAATTTGTTATTTTATTTTATTTTTGGTACAAAGTCATTTGTTCTCTAATAACAATTCTATGTAATGTTTAAGATGGTTATGGTTAAAAGCCGGCCCTAGTTTTTTAGTGAGAGAAACTCCAATTTCTCTCTAAACTTTCTTTCTCTTTCGTTCGTCGAGGAGGAGTGGTTTTAGGTCATTTTTTGACCTAGAATCAACCCTCGACATCTTTTTTCTCTTTTCTTTCAATCTAAATAAGTGGTTTTCACATATATCAAGTTTTTTCTTTGTGTTTTTTTGTGATTTCGCGTCTAAGTGCGGTGTTGTGTTGTTCGTCGTCTTGTGCGACGTTTGATTTCGCGTCTTGTCGCAGGTGTTCGTTTATTTCCTATTGAAAGATCGGCATCAGTCAATTACAAATTCAACCAATGATTTGGGCGTCAACGTTGAAGATCCGGAAGCATGTGAATTTCGGTGACTTATGTTTTATCATATTATT
>Ga0315913_1004696_pt1 | contig 16545 bp, 8 predicted proteins | sample MpolsnodulesMG_FD_207736 | JGI IMG/M metagenome (GOLD analysis project Ga0315913, IMG submission 207736) | Medicago polymorpha root nodule microbial communities from Los Angeles, California, United States - small nodules | ecosystem: Host-associated > Plants > Roots > Nodule | place: USA... | reverse complement strand
TAATTATACATTCAAAATCAATTTTGATAAAAACTATCCAAACAACATTCAATTTGTTTAATCAATTCTGCATTATTGTATCCAAACATAAATCAATTCTCTCAAAATCAATTCTATCAAAAACTGAACCAAACACACACTCACTCAGATGACCCATATCCATGTACCGAGTTTGGTTGCATCGTTATCAGACTTAAGTAACACAACATCACCTGTAATAGTCTTACCCAATAGTTTGTTGATGTTACTTGTAGTTCTCTTTGATCTCAACATTGTTAAGGCGTCCTTTTTAACCATCATAATGTCCCTATCTTCATCAAAATTGTAAGAAAAACCATTAACTTGTAAAATACCAAGGGAAATCAAATTCTTTCTCAATTCTTGAATATATCGCGCATCATTCAACATTCGCACACCACGAACATTTATAACAAATTTAATTTATCCAATTCTAGTGATAGCACATGCTTTATCATCGCGCAAATAAACAAATCCAAAACTACATAACCTGAATGTCACTCCTAATGCGACATCATGCGGTAAGAACATCCAAAGTCAAGAATCCACATTTTTGTGCACTTGATAGATGAAACACAAAGAATATCCCCTTCACTTTCAAAATCATCGGTTTGGACCATATTTGTAGAACTGGATGGACCCTACTTTTTGTTTGGACAATCTCTCTTTCGATTCCTAATATGTTTGCAACTAAAGCACCATGTTGTTTTCCTGTTCCCGGAATTAGATTTCTTCTTTCAGAACCTTCTTAACCTTTGTTCCTCCCAAGATCTTGACCCTTTCTACATACATAACTTCACCTTGAGATCCTTCCTTATGTCTCCTTTATGAATGAGACAAAAGTGTAGTTGCAATGATATCTTGTAGGTAAGAGTGATCACCAAGTGATCGTAAGAACCTAGTAATGAGCATAACAAAATAATTGGTTTATCCTCAAAATTGAGCTCCATGAGATCAATGATTATTTTGTTAAAGGTATTGCCATGTTCTTGCAAATCAGTTTCCTCTATATTTTTTTTTTCGCTTCATGCACTGTCTTTTGTAAATTTTGTTGAGTCAACAGATCCTCAATAACACACTTTCTGATTTGGTCGTATCCTTGCTCGACCATGTCCACTTAACACTGCCTATGAGTCATACTCAACAATATTAATAGGAAATACTTGTCCTACTGACCAAAATATTATGGTCTACAAAATTTAGTATTCATCGACTATTTTTGCATGTAGTGTGTGATTCTTCTCGTTGTCTGGAGTGGCGCCCCACATTTGGCTTGATTTTCCCTCCATCGCGGTGTTTACCATTTATTCTATCCACATGTGCATCCCTTCGATGGAACGTGCCTCAATGTGATTTTTCGTTTAAGTTAGTGGCGCTATGAATATGAAGCATGAGTAAAATGCCAAGTTGTCAAGTTCCATTTAACTTTGACCATTTCTAACACTCTCACGAACTTTGTGAACTTATGTGGACTTGAGAAAAACTCAGCTTGTCTCGTGTTCGATTGTTATTCATTTGATTGAGGAGAATTCGGTTAACCCTCAATTTGCATACTTGCATTTCTCAGCTAGCAATTCATTGTTATCTAAAGACGAATTTTTAGACCTAGTTTGGTGAAACCGTGAAATTTTGCAGTTGTGGATTTTGTTTGTAGCAAGCAGCAGCTATAAGTGGCGTATGATTCTGTGTTTGCATAAGAGTTGTGTTTCATTTTATATTTGTATTTGCTCTGTCGACTTTTAGCTATGCACACTAGACCCGTTTATTATCGCAGCAAAGACATATTTATGACCAATTTATTCCTTTGTTTTCGTTAATGAATACCATGAGTTCCTTTCTTACGGGGATACTTATGAAGTTGTGCATATTGTTCCATTAACTAAGGAGTACATATGTTATCTTCGAACTTTCTATGACAAATAGTGTTGAGGATCAAGATGTGACACAAGTATAAAAAAAAGTCAACTAAATATACTTGTATACTATTTTAAAATCGTATAAATAGGCTGCAGAAGTTTGACCAAGATAATCTACACCCTCTGCCATCGTTATTTCACACACACAAATAAATCTATACGTATATCTATGGCTAAGAATCTCTTAAAAAATATATCATAAATAAAATAAAGAATTCTACCATAGGTCCCAAAAATAAGGACAACCCAACAACAAGAACAACAAAATTCAAATTCCATCTCTAAAGTTTCACCTTATGTGTGCATGTCATGTCCTGAATTCCTCTCTTTGAAATATTAATCGTCATAGTACAATTCATCTTCATCTCAACATGTTTCTTAATAAATAAAATCTTCACTCTCCCCGGAATTACGGAGTAAGTGTTCATCACCATCTCCCCTTGAAGCACATCCCCCAATAAATTCGGACTAGAAACGAGGCGGTCCGCCATAGCATCAATCGTGACATTCAACCTTGTTGTCTTCTTCGCCTTCACAAGTTCCGGTGGTATTTCCGCATCCGCGACCGTTATACCGCGGTAGTACACCGTGGTTGTGCTGTTTCCTAGCTTAATGGATGCTATATTATCATTCTTAATAGACATGTTCACTACCATGGTCATGTTGATCTTAATTGGAATTTGAACAACGTTGACGTCAAAGTTTGTGAGTTGAATCTCATTTGTTGTTACTTTTGGATCTTTAACCTTAAAAACCGTGAATGCTAAGATAACAATTACTATGACTAAAAGTAGTAGTAAAATTGCAGTTACACAACCACATAACTTGAATTTTCTTCTACGGTTCATGGTTTTAAGAGCTTTTTCTTCATCATCACTTCTTGGGTGGACTCTAACTGGAGCTAGAGGTCTTCCTTGATCGGTCTCTGCCATTGTTGTGGAAGGTATAAAAGGAAATAATATTAGTGAAGGAATAGCGTGTACAAATTTATGTGAGATGCTTGATTTGTGGGTGTACTTTGAAATCGAATATGTTTGTACTTATATAAAAGAGTGAATTTTTGGGCTTCTTAGTATTTAATGTATGGACACGTTTTGATGAAGCTAATTGACTATGATTAATAAATCCAAAGAAAATGGAGACGCGGATATGAGGGGGGTGCTGTTTGTATCAAGCAAGACTTTAGAGCTGGTTTATGTTGACTTCTAGCTGGTGAATTTATTTCATCATTAAATGAACTAATTAACTTATACCTGTATCTATACTACACACCAAGATTTTTCAATTCTACATTTTTTTTAAAAATAAAAAATACTTAAACTGCATTTGGAAATTAGTTAAATACTATATAATTATAATTTTGTCATGTAATGTAAATATAATTCATAAACTAAACTACACCTATTTTAGTACTACCTTCGTACAAGTACGCTTAACTCTGTAGTTTTAATGGAATCCGGTGTACTAGTGTTGGTATGATCGCACCTTCAACTTAGAGTGAAAAATTGAAGTGCAAGAAATTTGATATTTGGAGATGGAGATTCAAACTAACATTAATTTTTTTGAACAAACAATATTACTTGGTGGGGTTTCACAACTGATTATTTGAAACAAAAATATATATATAATATTTTTAAGCAAAATAAAAAGGGGATTAATTAAAAAAATGGATTAGGAGACGACCTAACCCAATTAAACCACGCAAAAGCGTTTAGACATCCCTAAAGAGAAATGCTAACAACCAAACTTGACATGAAACCAACCCTAAGGGGCACTAAAAACAGTAAAACACAACAATGATGAACACCTACTAACACAACCAAGCGAACTCGGAGTACAAACGTTGAACCAGATTACAAAAAAGAGTGTGTTAACGTGCGATGAGCCGAACCAACAAAGAACAACTAGGCAACACGCACACCAATTTGAGGAAAATTAATCACAACAAGTTCATTATCAAAACCAGACAAACTCAGATCACCGGAAACATAACTCAACCTAGAATTAAAAACTCCAAATAATTTCATTTTTAAAAGTGTCTTGCGAGATATTGTTTCATTAAAAAATAAAATTTATGTTACTTAGGGCGTACTTTAATTAAAAATAACACCATTAATAAAAGTTGTTAAATTTACTTATATTTATATCATCAGTTATGAGTGAAAAAATCTCATCAAATCAAATATAAATAATGTTTTTGAAGGGACCGCCAAATATAAATAATTATTTTGGTTTCTTTTTTTGTCATAGAGTCTTTTTTTTGTTACAAAATAATTATTTTCTTTATACTTGTGATTGAAAGAAGGGTTAAATATGTTTTTAATCCATTTTGCGCCCCTTTGAAGAATAATCCTACATTTTATTAAATGTTTTTAAAATCCGCACATTTTATCTTTGTTATCAAAATTAGTCCATGCTGTTAATTTTTTAACGGAATGCTGATGTGACAGTTAGTGGGTCCCAATTATTTTAGGATTAAATATGTTTTTGGTCCCTACATTTTGTGTGACTTTTAAGAAAAATCCTTACATTTTAATAAATGTTTTTAAAGTTACGCAAAATGTAGGGACCAAAAACATATTTAACCTTAAAATAATTGGGACCCACTAACTGCTACATCAGCATTTCGTTAGAGAATTAACAACAGAAACTAATTTTGATAACTTAGATAAAATGTGAGGATTTAAAAAATATTTAATGAAATGCAGAGACTATTCTTCAAAAGAGCGCAAAACGTAAAGACTAATACCATATTTAAACCTTGAAAGAACTATCTATAGAAAAAAATGATAGTTTTCATCTTCCATTTTTTCCTTCTTTCAAAAAATAATCCATTTTTTTCCTCTCGGAGTGTACAATAATGGAAAGATTTCATCTCCTCTAGCTAGTCCATGTTTTGTAAGTCCACAACGATGGACTATTACCTAGCTAGGACCGTGTCTTTCGAGTGAAACAGCATATTTTATTTTTCACGTTATTAAAATATCATTAATTAACAACTTAATGGTTCTTAGTTCTTACACTTCTAGAACGCGGTTGCCGTATGAATGAAAGTGTTTGTTTAGGGGAAAGAAGTATGAATGAAAGTATTAATTCCATTATAAAAATAGTATTTATATTCGTATGTCTCTAAATTATCATTTAGTGACTATTATAAAAAAAAATTAATAATATATATGAATATTATTATAAACCACATACATCATTTAATGAATAAATTTTAAATGTTAATTTTTAACCAGATGGTATATATCTCGACTTCCTAAAAAAACATAGATCTCAACCGTAAATTTTAGATATATAAAGAAAAACTAATGGTACGATCAATGTGTTTTTTATGGGGATATTTTTGATGAACTTTATAATTAGTTTTAAAAAAATTAATGTTTTCAGTTATTTCAAATTAAGTCTTTAATAAAATCACTCTAATTGGAATAAAAAAATTGAAAAGAATTAAAAAAATTCAAAAATCGTCAATTTTATATCGTCAACATGTCACATCATTGTATTTGTGGAGTCTATGACGATAAGTCAAATTCAATTAAATAACAAGGATCAAGGTTTTAAAAAAACGAGGTGTTGCCACAATAATGACCGTTACAAAACAATATAGACAGGGGTGATACCATTATTGCTTGTTTTATTAGTGGGAAGAAAAATCACATGAAAACACCATTCATAACGACGCTACGGTCGCGATGGCCATAATCGACAGTTGCAACTGCGAAAAGATAACACAGTTCAGATCTCGATCATCACCTTCGTCCCAAATATAAGTTAATACATGACTTTTTGGTCGAATATACATTCTTAATTTACGCAAAATAACCAAAATATTTTCTTTCTAATGTTTGAATACTAATGAAAATATGCATGGCAACAAAACACATTCATGTGGGTAACCTCCTGAACCAAACAAACTCAATTTGACTAATTTTCTTCGTTTTGACTGGTTTAGGTATGAATTTATGTTTTCCCTGATTTCAAAACACGGATACAGGACGTGTAACGGAGATATAGGTACCCACCTCGAACTCATACCATAACCCGTTTCAAAAGTAGAAAATCAATTTATTACTCCTTTTATATAAATAAAAATTCAAACCCTAAATCTTTTTACTCACACAGGTAGAGTCTTAGTCTTGCAGATACACACTTATCAGTTCTTTCTTTTCTCCTTCCATACCTCACACTCTCGACCTCTTTCTTATCCATCACCATAGCCATCGATCGTCATCATCTCTTTACTGAATAATGCATTACAACATTTGCTCGGAGCTAAAAAATACTTTTTTTATTAAACAAAATCTACTACAGAGACGGAGATAGCTGAACCCGTTGGGGACGAGGATGAAATTTGATTTCTCAGATAAGTATATGACACTAGGGTATGAGGACGAGAAAGGTAAAACGTGCTCCACCCCACCACATTGCATGCCGAAAGTGTTAATGTATGATATTTTTGTCAAAATAATGAATAATTTTACAAAATTATCTTTCATAATGATATAGAAAAGATAAATTAAAGAATTGAAAGAAGTGAGAGTAATAAATTGTTGATGGTATTGTAAAAACAACTTATAATTTAGGTCACCTATAATTTAAGACAATTTTTTTTTGCAAAAACGACTTATAGTTTAGGATGGAGGAAATGTTAACTTAAATACTCTCTTTAATTAATGTCTCAATTTCACAAAACTCAATGAAAGCTAACAACTAGGGTTGGGTATAGGGCAGGTTGGCCTACAGGGGCCTACGGCCTGGCCTGTTTTAACCTGACCTGTTAAGTAGATAGACCTAGGCTTAAGCTTTTTAAAAAATCTGTTTAGTTAAATAAGTCAGGCTTAGGCTTCCACAAAAGTCTATTAAGCCTAATAGACCAGCCTATTAATACCTATTTATTAAAAAATGTTTTTATTATATAAAATAATTGCAAACATTAAAAATATAAACACCTTTTTCTTTATCTATTAGTCCCTTAATAGCCTTTGTTGTTATAGGCTTTTAAGTAGGCTTTAAGGTCTGTTTAGCATATTTAGTAAATCAAATGAACTATTTGATGACTTATCGTAAAGTAGGCTTTCAGGCCAATCCGGACTTTCAAATAGGTCAGGCCAAGAAAAACGGTGCCATAGGCCAGACTCAGGCTTGCAAAAAAATGGCCTATTCCCATCCCTACTAATAGGTGCATATTTTAAGATAAATTGATAATATTATAAGTTAATAATATCGATTAAGATTATATTTGAAATATAATAATTAAATTATATTTGAACTAACAATTTGAAAGAGCTTATTTTCTCAATCAAAGGACACTAATAGTTTAGTAAAAAGGAGTATATAAAAGTACAATTTTTTTACTTAAAAGAAGTATACGTCGATTTTTAAGTATGAAAGTCCCAACAATTTTTCACTTTCTATTTGTTATGATAATGAAAAGTAATCTATTAGTAATAAGGATAATTCTTAACCAATAGCTTTAAGGATAATTTTTTTTTTCATTTATTGTATATTTATAATTACAAGTGGGAGTACATTTTATTTTTGAGGGATACAAGTGGGAGTACATTGTTGCTTAGAGCAGACATGGATATATAACAAAAGTAGAATCAAAGTAGAAAAGATTATACTAGGCAGAAATTCACATAAAAGGAAACATAACAAGTTACAAAGTTATTTTTCTTCTTAGTATTTATTTTCCATCAACTAGGAGGAGAACATGCTAGAAGCACTTGGTAGCTTAACTTCTCCCTTTTGAGAAAGAGGAATGGTGAAGTTTCCAATAACAGGAAGGTCAATAACAAGTCCCAAATCCAATTGATAATCAATGTCCCAATCAGCTCCAATGTCTTTTGCCAAGCTCATCAATATGCTGTATGGCACCTTCACAGGTACATCCACCATTGTTGTGTCCTTTGCCTTCAAAGATCCTGGATCTGGTATTGTCCCTGATGCTATCTCCCTTCAGCATATAATTGACATGTATTTAAACTTGTTAGCCATATAAATTAATGTTAATTTTAAGGTTTAAATGTGTCATTGATCCCTGCACTTTCATCAGATTTTGGCATTGGTCTCTGCATTTTGTAAAAATATTGGTATTGGTCCCTCTATTAACTTTCTGTTAAAAAAAACACAAAACTAACGGAGTGCCACGTGGCCCAATCATTTCACACCACGTGGCACCAATACCAATATTTTTACAAAGTGCAGAGACCAATACCAATATTTTTATAAAGTGCAGAGACCAATACCAATAGTTTTGTTTTTTTTTTTTAAAGAAAGTTAACAGAAGGACCAATACCAATATTTTTACAAAGTGCAAGGACCAATTCCAAACAAAAAAAAGTGCAGGGCTAATGCCAAAATCTGATGAAAGTGCAGGGACTAAAGACATATTTAAGCCTAATTTTAATATCTAAATCACATGTAAAAATAACATAACATAAGTCTATTTAAGTGTACCTGTTGGCGCTTTTGAAAGAGTATTTGACCTCACAAATGGGGATTGGAGTTGAATAAGGATTATTGACAGAAACCTTAGCCAAATATTCAACATTGTTCATGCTCACTTTCTTGAAATCCACGTCAGTAACACTTGCCTCTGGCTTGGCCATATCACCAATTTTTTCAGACACAAAGTTCTTGGCTTTATTCACCAACTGCGACATTTTTCAAATGCTGGTATGATAAGATGATAGTACAATGATTAGTGTTTTTTTCTTTGTTGATGATGAGGATATTATTAGAGAATAATGTAAGAACTTATGAATTTATAGTGACCGGTCCTATGTTCTTGGTACAACGCTTGTCACCATACGATGTTTCTCTTCTTGACACGTATGTGTGATATGTCGTTGTCTTGTTTGCTACTGACACGTGATGATACGTGTCGCACGTGACCTCCTCTTCCAAACGGTGCAATGAATTCTCTATGGTGAATCATTGATATTTTAGTAAAAACTATATTTAAAACTTGTTTTACATTATTGGTCTTTGAAGTTTTGACAAAGTCAATGTTCATTCAACCGTTTGTTTGGTATTTAGTGGATTTGCCATAATCACGGTAACCATTGTCATTCTACTCAAGTTGAACTGTTGAAGCTGCATTTTGTAGTTATTAGTTAGTACCTTGAAAACACTTAGGAGGTTCAACGTGATTTTGGTAATTCCACGATGATGGGAAAGCTTTGTATTCCTTACTCCTCCTATACCACCATTCAATATTTCTTGGACACTAGGTCGAATGTGAATAGGATCATTTAGCTTTACTTCATAGATGGAAAAAACGAGCACCATAGAAATACATGTCATTCAACCAAAGAAAGATAATCGAGAGTTGGCCAAAATGATCCTATAAATCACTAAATCTCCTCTAAATCACTAGTATGACTATCGAAATCATGAACAAACATTAACAGGTGCCCTTAAGTCAATTTTAAACTTAACTAGTTACACAGTTATTTTTTAGTGTGATTTACTACTTGTGCAAATACGAGTAATAATATTTTCAATAAATGTTTCAAAAAAAAAATCAATAAAATGATGTGTAAAAATTTGGTTAAATTTTCCATTAAAAAAATTGGTTAAGTTTAAATTAAATCAATTCAAACAAACAATATAATCTATTGATATATTTTTTTAAAAAATTTAATGAAGTTACAGTTCACAATAAATTAATTTGACAATCGATATCACCATTTTCTTTCAAAAATATTTTAAATAAAAAAGTAGGAGAAAGTGTTATTTTGGACACCAGAACAAACAAGACTAATTGGTGAGCTAATAAGATATATCCATGGACAACAACTACAAAATTGAGCAACATATTCTCAACATCATAATCACCACGACAAGTTATTATTACAGCACAGACTACGACAAAATACAGCTGAGAAGTAAAAATAAGTTTCAAAACAATGGTCTGAAACTCATGTGAAATCTAATTTTAATTCAACACCTTTTGTTGATCCTGGAAACTGTTACATTCATCTTCTTTCAAAATTCAATGAACTAATTGGTAATAGTTTTGATTAAACAACCATCTCCACTGTCATCAGCTAATGATCATTTTGTTTAAAAACTCAGATTGCTCGGGAAAATACTCCATCAATTCATCCTTAGTCACCCAAACAAAGTCCTCGCATTTGCCAATGTCGAACTTGTTTTTAGCAATTACTTGTGATTTGAAGAAGAATTTCTGACAGAAGATTTGAGCAAAGGAAAAAATGAGCAAATAAAATGAATTTCCACAGAAATAAATCAGAAGTATTGAAAAGACTAGTTTTGGAATTATGTTGTACAACCAAACAAAGCAAAGGCCTACAAAGTCATTTTCAGAAAATGCCAACACATACTTGTAGAAATAACATATTGAAAGATGTCAACCTTCCAATAGTAGATTGAAGTACCACAGAATTTCCTATAAACATACCTTAAAAGATGTTGATCCTGTCTGCTCTTCTTTAGGCTGAACAACCATATGGGCCATCGGAGCATTTCCAACAAAATATGTATTTGCAAGATCTCCTAAGATTGATTTCAAGGCAGATTCTGCACACTGCAATTTTATTTTTTTAAAAATAAGTTACGAGTGAAAACAAGATATCAATGTTGTCGATTGCAGATTACAGAAAATAGTGGTTTTTTCAATTTCCACTATGCAACAGTGCTATAGCACCACTATAGCAACTATTTGACGACATTTTGTACTAAATGTAGCACAAAACAATATCAATTTATTCAAATTATGCTATGCTAAAGTGCTATAGTGATATCATCGCTATTTAACAACACTGGAAGATATAGGAAATAAGAAGGGAAAAACCACATGAGAAGGAAAAAACCACATAAGAATGTTCACCTTACGCATAGTTTCCTCTGATTCATATACTTTTTCTGGAAAATGCCACACAGGCTTTCCACTTGGAGCCCCATAAGCATCACCAAAGAGAAGAAGGTAAAGTCTTCTGTCAAGAGCCCTTTGTAGTGACCTAAGCAAGAGACTATTCAGCCATGCAGCAATAATCTCTGAAGACAACTTCAGTTCTTTAAAAAAAATTAGCAAAGATAAAGAAAATGACCTAATTAAGTTTTCATGTCTCTCATTCAAAATAATATTAGCTTTGACTCTAATATTATTTAAGAGACAGGAGAGGATTGGCCTATGCTGCCGTCACATTGATACATTTCTAGTTAGAATAACAATAACAGTATAGCACTATTAATTATAGACTGAACGTACACTAACAATACAACTTAAATATCTGATGACAAGCTTGCATCAACATTACTTAATCACCAATATTTCAAAGCTAAAACACGATCAAAAAACAATAAAGGTAAGTGCATGAAAAACCAAAGAAAAAGGACATTTGCTTGCTCCAAAGGAAGATGAGGACAACATAAGAACCAAGTTAATAATTCATTGGAGAAATCATAAACATTTGTTCTCAAAAACAGCTGTTATATTTATCATTTATTTTACTTAATATATTCCAGAAATTGAAATGAAACATTTTCTTACGGTAAATTACAAATGATCAATCTGCTAAATTGGTGCATACCTTCGATCATTTTGTTTGTCTGCTTCGGTGATTCGCGGTGCTGGCACATAGTCAATCTGATAATCACCTTTCCCCCTGGAAAGTAAACAATTTTCATGATAGTAGATGAAAAGAAGGATCTATCGGTATTTGAGAGGATATAGACAAAAGCTTGGGCACTCTCCTATGAACACACGCTCATTTCATAGGCCACATCACTCTTTATAAAATATCAGTTACTTGTTTACGGGCCAAACAAGTTGAGTAATTTTTTTAAGTAGTTTTTAACACTTCTTTTTCTAAAACAAAATAGTCATATTTCAATCTTTTTTGTAGGTCAAACATCAACCATCAAAACCTTCACCCAGCGATAGCAACACTACCACAGTACTCACCGTCCACTTCCCAAACATCTGCCATATCCATCTAAACCACCATCACCATCCTTCAACTATCCAGCCAACACCTCTTCCTCATCTTTACAACCATCAACCCATAAACAAAAAAATATAAAAGTAAAAACTAACAAAAAAAATAATGTTAAAAAACTAATAAACTTGAATAGCCGGTAGCCAAAAATAGAGCAGAAACGTGGTCCAATACATGCGCGTGTGTTCACAAGAGAGTGTTAGAGCGTTTGGTAGTAGCATTTCTCATCGGTATTTTACCATTTCTGTCATCACTTAAACGGATCATCTCAAGATACCTCTCTTTTAGATGAATCAATTCTAAATAACCATTTTTTGAAAATATAGATCTACTCTTGAGTACCCATACCTTGCATCGGATCTGTCTAGAAATTCATCGGGATATCTGCGTTGATATTGTTGCCGCCATCGAAACCTAGCCATTGAAACCCCATAAAAAACGTAGTTAAAAAACAAGAACAACAACCACAATATCAGTGAGAAGTACAACAAACAACAGAAGAGAAGAAAATAATAACAACGTTTGCTAAAGCAGCTTCAAGTTTACTAAACAAACCATAGCACAATTACCAGCTATGTAATATTAACAGCAAATCCTTATGTTTCAGACATTAACCTCATTTTTTCCATCTTAAAAGAGAAAACAGAAAGAAAGCGTTAATATTTCACGTCATATATATAATATTACCCTTTTTTTAAAAATGTGGACAGACTAAATTTCACTGAAGACATAAGACTACAAACCAGAAGACAAGTTTCCTTATTTTCTCTTTAGTATGAAGAGGTGCAAATTAGGGTATTCAGCTCTAGCTTGCTTGGGAATATGTAAAAATATATAAGAGCGATATGCACGGTCAGTGTAAACTATTTTTACACTGAAGCCCAATGAGAATCCAATATTTTGCAGATATGCTTAAAAAGGCGGCTACAAAGTGGACTTATGAGTTCTTATTAGACGCCGGTGTAAAACTAATTTAGGGTTTAAGGTTTAGAACAACCGTAAATATATCCCCTGATATTTAAAATAATAAGAATTCACAAATAATAGACAAATACAACATTCAGTATGCAATCCTGTCATTTTCTATTGCCCCCAATAGCAACAGACCTTTTTCATTAAAATTTGTATTAATTTCTTACGGCATGAATAGACAAACTGGTCCTCAAAATTGTGAGCATTGGTCAAAATAGTCTTTTGTATTTTACAAATTGGCAAATACATCCTGAAATTGTATTAGCAACAACAACAACCAAGCCTTTTCCGACTAGGTGGGGTCGGCTACATTGATCAACTTACGCGATAATGTTCTATCATAAATCATATTTTGGTCCAATTCATTAACCTCCAGGTCTTTTGTAATCTACCCCTAGCGATCTGACTATCCTCCATTTAATCTACTCTCCATACCACAGAATCTATAGGTCTTTTCTCTAAATGCCCATACCACATAAACCTATTTTCCACCATCTTTTCTACTATAGCTGCTACCTCAACTCTCTAATATTTTCATTTCTAATCCTATCCCATCTAGTCTTACCACGCATCCAACACAACATCCTCATCTCCGCTACGTGGATTTTACTTTCGTGTTGGTTCTTCACCGCCCAACACTCTGTTTCATACAACATTGTCAGTCTTACAACTGTCCGATAAAATCCCCCCTTCAACTTGAATGGTACTTTTGTATTACATAAAACACCTGAGCCTCGTCTCCATTTCAACCACCATAATCATTTTGATCAATGTTCACAATTTCAATCATCAATTTGTCTATTCACTCATTTCTTAAATGACTACTAATCCAAAACTAAATTAAACGCGAAACCCAAATCCATTTTACTTTGATACTTTATTAACTAATTCAAATCCAAGCAGAGCATAGTAATAAAATTAATAAAAATGAAACAAAAACAAAAGAAGAAGAAGAACATACGAGAATTCTTGAAAAGCATAAACAATAGGGTCAATTTTGGGAATAACCACAGGCAATCTCTCAAACAGAACAGAGGCAACCATTTTCTCAGAACTCGTACTGAATCCTCGTCTCGACAAGAGTGGCCGAACCAATGACGTCATCTTCACCCTGAACAAATTCAAAAACATCACAGACACATACAAGATTTAAACATGGTTTATTAATTTTCGTGATTTTGTTCCTGTTTTCATGATTCTCATGAGGTTTGTTCAGTGAATAAGAAAATATGGGTTTCATACCTGGAACGCCGAAAATGTGCAGAAATGAGGTAGATAGTGGTGTAGACTGACCACAGTGAAGGGAAGTAGAGAATGCACCCCAAATGAAAAAGAGAAAAGGGTTTACACTACATCAACAAATAAACCATGATTTTTCTTTTTTTTTTAAGAAAAGAAAAATTAGTTGATTGAATTATTATTAATAATGATGACATATTTTTTGACTAAAAAATTAGTTGATAGAAAATACATTGAGCATTATAAGTTCAAAATTGCTAGAATCGAATATGATGAATCTTCGAACAAACTTACAACATTCAGGTTAATAGCATACAACGACAAGATGTCTACAATTATGACAAAATAAAAGTGTCATGAATAGTCATGTCTACATATGTTTAATGTTAAAGGCCTTGCACTGACTCGAAGTTTAGCTGTCAATATGAATCAAACAAGCTGCAATGATACAGAAACGTAAAATAATGCAGTATTAAGATGACGAAATCACAGAAAGAAAAACTAAATATAAGTAAAATAACTTATTTAAACAAAAAGAATGGGAAAAATAATAATATAGAGAGGTGATTTCGGAAAAAAAATTGACCGTAAACCACCTCTCTTCGGCGGAATAAGAAAAGTAGGGGTGAATGGTGGTGGCTAGGTTTAGGACATTAAAAGATATTTCGTAGGGGTGAATTAACATTTACTCATTCGTAAGGGTTTTAACCACGATCTTCAACATTTTATTCTTAGCTCGAACATACAATTGTCTTGTATGTTTTTTAAACTTCTCTTAAGGTTACAAAATGAAACTCGTTGAGTTTATGGTACGCTTTTGATAGTGTATCTTAGTTTCCATCTTCAATACACTATTGCTTCTTTCACCCTTTCAAACCTAGTTTTCATGGTGGTTGAATGATAGGACGTGGTGAGCTTTTCAATTTGATTATGCATGAGCTTCTTCTTTTCACTTCTTCAAATAGAATCTTCACTAAAAGCTTCATCTTGCTCCCTTCCATTCTTTGCATGGTTCACCTCTCTTTCTACTCCTTCCTACATTTCCTTCCCACGATCCATATCGTCGATTTTGTCTTCCGTTCCTAGTGCTTCCATTTCATCCTCAAAAGAAGAGGTAATTCTATCATCGCTCTCTTCATTGTGACTTCTCATATTCACATTCTATAGATACGGATTCCTTCAAAGCTACAAGCCCTAACTTTCTATGTATGAATTTTTCAATTCAAGGCTTTGTAGACTTATACAAAGAAGCACATGGATTTAATTGTTGTGCATCTGCATTGATTTCTATATCAAAATAAATAACAATTGTGGCCTAGACTTTGACAAAGAACAGTAAGCAAAGAAAATCAAATTTGATAACTATTACATGTTTATAGCATGTATTGTTGAGTAAAAGTAGTTTTTTTTTTTTTTGTGGCTTTATTAGTCCAATATCCTTTGTTTTCAACTTTACTGGCGGATTTTGGTTAATTAAGTTTTTTCAATTTCTGATTTATTTGTTGCTAGAAGGTTTTGTTCCGATTTTTTTTTTGGGTTGAAGTTTTTCCAGTTTCTGTTTTGGGGCTTGCATGTGTTAATAGTACGTTTGTTGGTTTTTTGGGTTGTTGTTTTTCATGCATGCATGTTGACTTTGTTGACTTTGTGTGTTGTCATCTGTTTTGTTTGATTCTGGTTATGACATTTACAGTTTGTTGCTCTTCTTATTTGAGTTGTGTTTGGTTTAGAATTTTATGACATGTTGAGGTGATCTGATTCATAGAATATTTTTGTTCACTCACTTGATTTTTGGGAAAATCATGATAAAGAAAAATGGTGGAATGATTCAGCAAATATGTTTGTTCTGTCATTTGATGTGTCAACGTATCATGTTTTATAGTTTTATGATATTTATGATTTGGGAATTTTTTTTGAGTTGAAGGTATTCTCAAAAGATTGTATTAGATTAATGTATCATTGGATCATGCATATTTGGATTGTTAAAGAATTTGTGTTTTTGGTGAAAATGTGTGTTGAAGGAAAAAAGCATTGGACTTGATGTTAGTATTTTGTAAACATTGGTATTCAATGATATTAGAAGCTAGAACACAATTGCATTAACATAATCAAGTCTGTTATTTGTTGAGTTTTGGGGAGTACTTTCTGAATGTAACATTGGTTGAGTTATGCCAAAGGAATAAAAAAGAAAAATCATCTCCTGAATTGTGAAAAGTTGTTTAAACTTTGTTGAAATATTGGCAAACATGGTTTGAGAAACCTATATATTTTTTAGACTCTGTCAAAAACTTTGCAAATGGTATTGAAAGTCAGTGATATATAAAGATTTCTTGCTCTGTTTGGTGGGTTAAATTATGATAAAATTATGGGTGAATGGGTTGTTAGAGGATTTGTATTGTGGAAAGTTAGAAACATTTAGTTACATTATG
>Ga0315913_1004694_pt1 | contig 16546 bp, 7 predicted proteins | sample MpolsnodulesMG_FD_207736 | JGI IMG/M metagenome (GOLD analysis project Ga0315913, IMG submission 207736) | Medicago polymorpha root nodule microbial communities from Los Angeles, California, United States - small nodules | ecosystem: Host-associated > Plants > Roots > Nodule | place: USA... | reverse complement strand
TTTTTAATTTTGCATCCAAAAAATAAATAAATTTGTTATATCCATCTACCCATGGAAGTGCATATTAGTTACAATTATTTTTGTAGAGAAAAAAATGGCTACACCTTTTTGTTTTTAATTAAAAAACAAATAACGTTTTAAAAGTATTCCAAAGACTTATTACTTTTGCAACCAAAAAAAAAAAATACAAATATGTGTGGGAATTTATTATATCCAATAGATAATTCCATATTATTTGTTTTTAAGCAGTTAAACATTTTATTTGTATTCTAGTTAGTTAAAACTTTTTTTTAACTCATATTTTAAGTAGTTGAAACTTTTATTCGTATTTTAATTGGTTAAAAAGTTTTTATTTGTATTTTCATAGCCGAGTGATTTTTTCGTCTCAGACGAAATTTCGGCAGAGAGGTAAGTTCACATCATCTTTCGCTCCCTCAGTTTCATCGTCTTTCATATTTAATGATCTATGGATGCCAAAAGTTGACTTGCTTGCCTCCTTTTCCAAATGTTGAGGAATTTGAATTGTGTGAATCTACATTGAAGCCATTGAAAGAAGCTCTGGACACATCCGCTGCTCCTCTTTCAAAGCTCAAGTTACTTAAGATACAAGGCAGAAATTTAGAATTCGATTCTTTGCCATCTAAGTTTCAGCAAAACCTTACTTCTCTTGAGTATCTTAAACTTGTAAATGTTGATAAGTTGGAGTTTTGGTTTAAGGACTGCTTTCCTTCTTTGAAAAAAATCATGATATCTCTCGGTCCCTCAACTACTATACCGGATAAGATATGTGACATACTATCACTTCAACATACAGAGATAATTGGATGCCATTATTTGAATTCGTTGCCACGAGGAATGTCACGCCTTAATAACTTGGTCGAACTAAACATATGGGATTGTCCCCTCTTAGGACGATACAACTGCAAGTGCTTTAAAGGAGAAGATTTGCACAAATTTATCATGTCTCGAACAAAATAGTGAAGCTGAGAGTCAAGGTGGTAAAGGTATCGGCACCAAACTGTAAATTTGTTTGTTTGATTTTGATATACTTCATATGAAAACTTGAAATTGAAATTCTAAGTTCTCTTAGTACTCAAATTCTCTTAATATTTTTGTTGTTGTAGATATACATTTCATCCAAGCAAGCATAACCACCATGAAATCATCCAAATTTATTGTGTTGGTACTTCACAAGTTATTTACTTCTACATGTGCTGGTATATGCCAAAGGTTTACATGCACTATTGATTGATGTTCTTAATAATACTAATTTATATACTACCTCTGGAATTTGTGACTTTATTGTACCATTTATATGTTTGCAATTATTGACATTGACTTTTAAGCTAAAAGCATGTTATGTGCATTTTTTTTAATTGTTCATGTTGACATGCTATATCTACCTTTGGATATTGAATTAGATATTGAGATATAATTATATATAAAGAAATGAGATATTGAATTTGATCGTTAAGATGCTACGATTGAGAAAAATTAGAAGATTCAATTGAGAGAATCTATTTCTGACTACCAACGCAGAGCTAATAAAACTAAAGAAAACACTTAAGTAGTGACAAGGTTTTGGATATATGATTTTAAACTCATACAAGTACCTTCTAATAAGGTTTTTATTGAATTTTGCGGTAGATGTGAGTAATTATGTATAAAAAAACACCGTTAATAATTTTCAAACGTTAACGCAATAACGAGAGTAACTATAATTGTAAAACTAAGGTACGAGAATAACTAATGATAGTGACTATAATTGTCAAAATATTCACATACTCTTAAACTCACTTGCAAACAATCAATATAAAATACTCTTTGAGATAGTATTTTGTCACACTTTTTTTATTTTGATAGTTGATTGCAGTTTTGTTTAGATTTGAATGTTTAATAAGACAGTTGAAATATGAAATAGAGATATCTCCCATTTGATATAAAGTAAAAATTAAAAATTGATGTTATCTCGTTGTTAAAAGAATTGTGTTGGAAAAGTATGTTGAAACATATACTCACGAGCGATTTAGAAATAATTAACCCAAAAAAATGAACATAAAAGGAGGGTACCAAAAGTAAAAGAAAGAGTATTAAAAGGTGAGAAGAGAAGGGTTCCAGTTGCTTGCATGGATAGCGTGAGAAAATGTAAGTGAAAAATTGTCGGAAGATTGTTGTTGACACATCATATAAGGCTGAAAAATACTAATAAAAGACGATAATGCTCCGCGGCAGTTAATTACCGAAGAAAATAGAACCGACGGCAATTAACTACCGAGGAAAACTTCGGCAGTTAACTACCACCGGTTCCATCGACAGTTAACTGCCAATGCGTGTTTATACAGGAACTGAAGCACCAGAAACATTTCAGTTTCAATTTTCTTCAAACTTCTCTCAAATTCTCACCAAAGCCATTTTCACGAATTGCAAGCAAATCAACCGCACATTATCACAAGTAACTTGCATCAATCATTTTAATCATAATGTTAGTTTGTTTAGGTTAAGTTTTTTAAAAAATTTGAGTAATTTGCATGTGGTTAGGGTTTATGAATGAATTGACAATTTGAACATTGCATGTGTAGTTTATGAATTGATAAATGAATGTAGTTGTTGCCTATGTTGTTTAAATGATGTTTAATGATAATGTGGTTTTGAATGGTGCCAAATGAACACAATTTGAATATGTTTGATACTTTGCTCACAAAGTGTTTGATAAAATGCCTCAATGACAATTATATTGATTATTTAGTTAGTTTAAATTATGAGAATTATATTGAATGATGTTTAGGTTATGATGGAAATGATGCACACAAATTATATTGAATGATGTTTAGGTTATGATGGAAATGATGCACACAAATTATATTGAAATGATGATTATGTTGAATGGTTTTGGGTTATGGAAATTATGTTCATTGTAGTTTGATAAAGTGTATATTGAATTAAGTTGAATGTGGTTTTGATTTTCACCGAATGTGAATGTTTATGTTTAGTTTAGGTTTAATGTGTTTGATTATTTACGTATAAGTTGAATAATGTTAATTTTTTAATTTTTTGTGTAGATATGTCTGATCAGGACTAGGGGCAGCCCATTGATCCATCTAAGATGATTGGTGGTAGGCGTGTTATGACACAAAGCCACCTGCAGGAGAGGAAAAATGCACATATACCGAAGAGTGGAAGAGGTAAAGGTCGAAGGGGGAATGGTTCAGGGACTTCTCAGGCTACACAGCCTGAACAGTCGCAGGTGGTTGACCCGACCCAGATGGAGTACCTGAATTATCAGGATCAGGTACACCACGATATCACTGATGGTGGGTAGACGACCAGCATATTCCCGAAGTTGTTGTGCCTGTGATGCACCAGTTGCGTGACCACTTTTTGTTTTTGTTCAAAGTTGAAGTCTTTTGTACTATTTATAATAAATGGATGAGTTGTTAGTGGGCTAGTGAATGAGTTAAAAAACTTTCAAAATCGGTATATTATCTTTCTCTTTTCATTCATCATCGTCCCATGTGGCTAAATATCAAAACCTATTCATTTCTAATCAAAGTCCGTAAAAATTGGAAATTTTTTTATTAATTAGTTGGGAAAAAGACTAAAAATTCAAGTAAGTTAGTTTCTATAGATTTTTTTTTTGTTTTCGAAATATTTTCTTTAACAATGCCTCAATTAAAAAAAATCTATTCTAACTAAAAAAACTTAAATATTTAAATATTTTCTTTAAAATCACTTGATTATTAGTTTTGTAATTTTAAATGGAAAGTTTTCAAATCTATAATTCCATATAAGAAGTGTTAATATAAGTTTTTTTAAGGGAAATGTCAATATAAGTTGTATTTGTTGATGTAATTTTCATGTGTGTGTATTAAGAAAAGTAGTTTCCCAAAAAAAATGTAGTTATATGTTAAATGATAAATACATTTTATACCTTGAACTGAATCTTATAATATTTAAAGGTATTTTTATGAACGGAGGTTACATATAGAGATATAGGTAGTAATTTTTTTAGAGAAATTCTTACGTGAACTCTTACCCAACACATCATTCTTACACCCAACCAATTAAAATCTAACACCTCATTAAAATAATAAAAAGAATTAATATCAGAATTTTTTTCTCATTATTTTTAATATTTCTCTCCCCTTTTTCCACTTTCTTTAACCGACAAAAACTACCCACCACCATTTATATTTCCATTTTCTTAATTAAAATCAAACTTTTTTTAAAGTTAATAACATGTGTCATTTTTTTATTGGTTGGGTGTAAGAATGATGTGTTGGGTGAGATTTCATGCAAGAATATCTCATTTTTTTATTTAAAAATACGATATAATAGTTTAGACGTGTTTTTTTTTGGACAATCATGAATATATCCAATATTGCATCGTGTTCACATGTTTTTTTCTAGGGTTTCTCACTGTATTTTTTTTTTTGTTCATAGATTTCTCACTATGTATATCCAAGCCCTCTGGTTTTCAACTCCCTAGTGTTTTCTCAATATATTGAAAAAAAACAACCCTTAATATCTTCTATTTATGTTTGGAATCTACATCATCGTACGTAGATTAGGTTGCTCTCAACTTCAACACACAGGGTAGTTCCATTCTATCCATAGCTTTTCCTCTTAATCTAGTAAATCCTCTATTTTGTATCTATAATATCACTAACAACTTTATCCCACTGTTCATTTACATCTTCTAAATTATGTAACACCTTATCCTTAATTTTCAAAAGACACAAGTTTTGTTTCTTGAATATGAGCTCTCAATTTTTACTTTTCTATGAAGTTATAACTGTATTGCCAAGGGTGTGCACTCTCCAGATATTATGAACTTTTTTAAAATCAAGGTCGGAAAATCAATCGTCTATAATCTCAAATGTCTTTGAGCCCCAACCCATCAAATCACATCAAACTAACATGAGACAATGGTCTGAAGTTGATCTGTCCAATCCCTTACATCTTCAGAGCCTTGAAATAAGATCGACATTCAATAAATATATAAACCATGTATAAACTATTTGGTGAGTTGTTATTATACCTTGTGAATCTTCTTCCCAACATTGATGAGCTTTCATTGTTGGGCAAAAAAATCACTAGTGTGCAGTAGCAATTTGCCAAATTGGCTAGATTGAGTTTTTATATATGTACAATGATAAATAATTTCAAGATTTTGAAAATGATAGGATTAGACACTGTTGTATATTGGCTTCAAATTGAGAATTCAGGAAACCCTGAAATCGTGTCACGATTTTGGGCATCGTGACACGATTGGATTGGCAGGGAGCATGGTATTTTGAGATGGAAAATCGTGACACGATTAGGGAAATCGTGACACGATTCAACAGCTTCCTCACCAAGTTTCCCTGAAAGGGACTGGTCACAACGGTTGTTCAGAGTCAATCGCGGCACGATTGGACAAAATCGTGACACGATTTTGGACTGCTGTGACTAGTACTTAAGTGGATTCTGCAGAATTTTGAAGGAGAGCTGAAGCTAGAGGCCTATGGTTTACAAAGGGGGGAACTTGAGGGTTAAGTATCTTTGTAAGGGGGGTCTCTAGGGTTGGGATAAACATTGTAATCACCTTGGGTAGTGAGATTACATCATTAGAAGGATCTAAAGCTTCCTTTGTGTATTCTCTAGTAAGATCCATATGAGTGTGGTGAGGGAAACAAAGGGTAGTGATTAGGTATAAGACTGATTTCTTGTAACCTCTTGTAACATATTCTCATAGTGGATTGGAGAGCTGCTCTCTCCCCAAGAGCAGGTCATATTGGACCGAACTGGGTTACCATCTTGTGTGTGTTTGTTTATTTCCTTTTAAGCTTGCTTATCTCTATGCTTGGTTAGTGTTTGTGTCATTGTTTTAGCTCTTGTGTGTGTTGTTGCTTGAAGACACTTAGACCTAGGATTACCACTACCTTTTGTTCCACACATCTTTGTTTTCATTGGTGTGATTCCAAACATCGGTATACATTTCACAACAGACACATCTCTCTAAGATCATTGTATTTATTAGGTAAGTGTGATTCAATGAACTTGAGCGCGTTTGAAATCCTACTTGATTGGTTTTCCAACATTTATTTTAAGAAATTCCTAAGTTGCAAGCCCATTAGAGGGGAAAAATTATTACACAATTTTGTTGTATGATGTATTTGACCATTGAGATAAACTTGTTGTTATTATAGATTACAAAATAAAGGATTTTCTAGATGAAGAGGAGGATCAAGATATACAATCTAGCATCCCTACATGTGTTGAAAATAAGAGAACCCTTTACACACAATAATGATTCCAAACACAGAGAGAAGATATTAGGGGTTGTTTTATAACACATGGAGAAGACAATAGAGTTGTAATGGAGAAACAAGATATGCAAGTAACAAGTATCAATAACAAACTATTGGTAGTTAAAATTGAAAAGATAATGTGAGTATTTGTATATGAATATTATAGATATTCTAGTTCTCATACATGTAAAAAGCATTCTCCATGAAATGGATAATTTAAACTTGATATGCATTGCGAGAATAGCAACTTGATGGATGTTGAAATATCTAGAAACGTAATTATATAATTGTGCAGAATGGAGAAAAAATAATCTAGAGTGCTTCTTTGGCCTGCGCCTGGCGCAGATGAAGCTGTGCCACCTGCATGTGCAGTAAATGCACCCAATGACATGCACAGAACACGGAGGGGCATGACAATTCTAAAATTTAGGATTTTGAGATTTCTACACAGAGGGACGCTTAATTCCAACCTAGGAGTCGAAATTCGGCATAGAGAGCTAAGGAACACGTTTTTGAAAAGTTCAGCGTTGTAGATTCTTGTTGAAAACAAGATTGAAGACTTTTGTTCATCATCAATTTATGTATAATTTCTCAAACATTATTGCTATTTATATTTCAATTACGAGTAGCTAGGTTTCTTAAACAAGGTCAGTATATGAGCTTTTTAGATCTATCTGAACCTTGTAATTTTTTAGATCTTCCTAGACCCTTGTAATTTTTTATGGGAAATGCTAACCGGTACCCCTGATTAATGATGCTAAAAAAAGAAAATTATATAGTGGTTATTGCATTAAAAACTATGTAATTACTACTAAAAAAGTAAAAAATGTTTCCTTTTATGATAATAATTGTCTTTTTTGGCATGCTTAACCAGTACCCTCGAAGGCACCGGTTGACATGACCCACTTTATTATCATTCGTGCAATTGTAAACCTAATATTATTAAGTTATCTATATGTCTAACACTTTTAATAAATCGACGAATTTGTGAATTGATTCCAAAGAAGGAATAATTTACTAACCCTAACTTTTTGAACTCAAACCGAGATAACCGTTCAGTTGATAATGGATTTAGTAACATTGAATTTTCTTATTGTGATTTCAAGAATTAACATTCAATATAAAAGTTTCATTGATCACAAACTCGGCTAAAACATTTGGGTGTTCATCGTAGTACTAAGCAAGCAATTGTAGTATTTCAATGCAATTACCAAGTAGTGAAAAAAAAAAGCGATTTGAAAGGCCTAATCACCTTTAATTCCTTATTTTAATTAAAGTCTTTTATTTTATGTTATTGATGAGTCGCTTTTAGTAGTATCGAAGTATTTATAATTTATAATTAATAATTATCGATCTACGGGGACTTTGTTAACGAAGTTCAGTTACTGTGCTTGTTATTGGTGATTAATGTTGAAATGAATTAACAAATTGTGTTGGGATTTAAGTTTCATTGGCTAGTCCTCTAATGTTTTTCCTTCATCAATTATCAACACCAGACCAGCAACCAGATTCAAAGCAATGACAATAAAAGGTGGAGGAAACCTAATCAAGGGTTTTATAAGGTTAATTGTGACGCTAACTTGTCGATTGAGGGAAGCTAGAGTATTAGAGCATCTATTCGCGACGAGCAAGATTCTCCAAGTGCTGCTGCTACTTGGAGCCTGGATGGTTCGAAGCTGGCCAACGGAATTGCAAAGGGTCATGTATTCAAGAACAGTTTTGGTGGCATGATAAAGGAAACAAAACATTTAGCTGGTTATTTCAATAGCATTAGTTTTAGATATTCTAATAGAGAAAGTGATATAGCAGCTCATATATTAGCAGGCCTAACCCATAGCACAGATTATCAATGTTGGATGAAGATTGCACTTTAGGAACCTAGAAATTGCTCACAAGCCCATAAAGCACTTTATTGACGTCCAAACCAATTTAAAAAAGTGATTTAACCGATTTAAGAAGTGTCATATCTTAATTAACTATCGTTTTGGAGCGAATAATAGTTAACTGTTGTTCAGAGATGTTTCTTAGATGTATGTAGGCAATTGATAGGTGTTTAAAGAGCAATCCCCATCATGGATTGAGGAGGCTCCTTCATTAGTCCAAGCCAAATTGTATTCTAACCTGAATCATAATTAATACATTCTTCATTCACTCAGTACGACAAATCATAGGCTAATGCACAGTTAGTGTGACTTGTGAGTAGGTTCCATCGTTATGGTTCTGTTTCAAGTGAGTTTAAATGTATTATTGTGTTGCTGATGTTCTAGAGCATTTAGGTTTTCTTTTCAAATTTACAAAGATAATGTCCACTTATTTTATTTATTTTTATAAGGTTATTAATTATTATGATGTCGGGGATATACCCAAATAAACTCATTTTTTATAAAATATTTTTATTGAATATATATACTGAATTAAGGATTTAATTTTGAATAAAGATTTTTGTGCTGTTATTAGGATTCTGTTAAGACTTTGTTTAAAAGATATTTATAAACACTATTACTATTTTGATCACAGCAATAGAGGCTAATGCACTAAGGTTATCTGAAATTTTATTTGATTATTAATTTTTTTTAAAGATAAAATGGAATTTATTAAAATTGCAATGAATCTTAACCAGAATAAGGAGTGTTAAACTAAGAGTCTTAAAGTAGCAACATGCAAATGATAGACGAGGAGCTCTCAGTGGAAAACCCATACATCCGTGCATCAAAGAATAAATTCAAAAATCTATAGGAAACGCCTCCTGACAAAGAGCTATCTACGAAATCAATAAATAGAAACACAAAAAACAAAGCTATCACCACGATCAACGTAACAACATAAACAAAAGTTGTACCATAATCCTCAAACATCGTCACAACTGCCACAAAAACCACTTCCACCACCTACATTCCGCTGCTCGCACATAACCCCCGAACAACGACTTATTAAAAACCTACACAACAACAAACAACCTTTGAAAAATAGTCGGGAGTAAAACCCCAAACACCACCATTAGCTATCCCAAGCACATTCACCCAAAACACACCTCCCAAAGAACCACAAAAGTCAATCAAAAACCCTTGTACCATCATACAACAAGGAAAAAACATAACCATCACTAAGCACCACCAAAAACCACCACTAGACACCACAAGCACCACCACAAAAACCAACACCACTGTCACCACAACCATCAAAACTACCATTAACCACCACAAAAACCACCACTAACCCTCACCAAAAAACAACACCAGCCACCACGCGCAGTACCACCAAAAACCACCACGAGCCCCGACACGAAAGACTCAAAATCAGCACCACCATGAAAACCGCCAAGAAGCACCACAAACCAACACAACCAAAGATCCATCGAAACCATAACATTTCATAAGTGAACCCAGATATGATCAATCACCACCATCGTGACCGTTCCATCACCACCTATGTTTCGAGTAAACAAAACCTCCATCCACAACCAAGAGAGAAAACAAATCAAATAGTCTGAGACCCACGAAAACCAAACAACCACCGGCAAGCATCCTGCGACACACCACCAACGTCCCAACCAAAAAAAAAAAAACCCAAAACACAAGCCAACCTTTCATTTGATTATATATTCGAAACTCTAGAAAATTATTAGTAAATACGGTGTAAGTAGGATATTATTGTCGGAGGTTCCGTTGGAGGCTTTAACTAAGGACTTTTATCCACAACAAAAAATGGAGCAAGATTTGTTACTAGTTGAGATGGTTAGCGTAAAAAAGTTTAACATACATCTATGTGTATCACCCAAGCCTAAAGGAGATAAGTAAAGTAAGGAGAGCTAATTCTTTATTATTATTTTTTTGACAGAGCTAATTCTTTATTATATATTCTCTATTAGTGATTCTCCCGACTAGGAACATTTTATTAATTACTGTACTACAAGAAAAAAATCATTTTTAAAAAAAAATACATTTAATGTTAAATGACTGTACCTTAATATACACTGTTTGTTTTTCTTGTAAGCACAACCACGAAACAGACATTAAATCATTCATAATTAAAAATCATAAATAGAAAAAAAGGAAAGAAATAAAAAAAGAGAACATACGATAACCGTTTTATTTTAAACTATTTTTTGACATAAGTCAAATTTACTTTTGACTAACTTTTTATATTTGTAATATTAGGCCACATGCTTGTACCATTTAATTTCCCATTTTCTTGCAACCGCACAACGGATTCAAGGTTGAAGTAGGAAGAGAATTGGCTATAAAAAAGGGAGATATTTTCTAAGAAGAATAGAGGTTATAAGTTCTAACAAAGTTCTAACAAAGTATAGTAGATTTTGGAAGGAAAGTTGAATATATATAGAGCATAGTGAACCAAACAAGCAATAATTTTCTATCCATTGTAAGTCTGTAAGAAAACTACATATCCACCATCTTTAACATTTTTCCTTCACCAACACCTTCAAGCAAAAATATAAAACAAAATAAACTAGAAACTCATTTGTTAGATTACCCTAGAGAAACCCTAGATCAAACATACTACATACCTTCACGTTCACATGATAATGCTTTTGTTGAAACAGAAGCTTCTTGTCCCTCTTCCTCTTATTTCTTTCTTTCGTATTTACCTCTATTTATTTATTTTTATTTTGTTTGTAAAGTTATTGTGCGGTTGTGTTCAGATTTGAGCTTTCAGCTCTTAGGTTTATTTATTTGGGCTATGTAGTGTTGTCTTTTCAACACCACTTTATGTAAAATATACAAAATCATGCATTCTCTTTTCAAATAATTTATTTAACCAAATAATCCCCCTACTTACATTTTGTTTTTGATCAATGTTGAAGTCCTTGTATAATAACTGAAGGAGTTGTTACTTGTTAGTATAGTTTGGACCCATTGAAAAATTTGTCCAATTTAAACCGATTTTTTCTAGCATTATATTAAACTTTCCCACAAAATCTTACTACATCTACACCAAATTTAACCCAACAACTTATCTCTCTCTCCATCTTTATTTTACCAATTTATATTGCCACATAATTCACATTAAACTCAATTGTTGAACAAGAATAGTGATTAATGGTATCAGAGAGTAAAATTGTACGGTAATTAGGATTACCTTTTAGAATCTATTTTATCTTGTTGCCTAGTCTTCAATTTTGAAAACTTATCCCTCTCGTTTCAGATTTAGTGAACTGTAATACACAATGTAATAGAAGTATAAGTTATAAGCATTATTTTCAAATAGAAGTGGTGATGGCTAACCTTTTTTAAATGAAAATGATAAAGCTTTTAAAATATGGATAAGATTGATATGAAATTAGTCTTATGACAAGTTAAACCCATTTTTAACGTGTATCAATTTATATAACCCATTTGGGTTGATCTAGTGGCATAGGCTTGGTATCCATTTATAAAAATTTCTTTTAAAAAAATAAAGTATAAAATTTTATTTTAAAACAAAAATTGTTACAAGAAAAAAAATGGTAACAAAGCATCGAAAACATACATCTCAACGTAATACATGATAAGTTATGCTTAAAAGTAAGCTCGAGTAGATACATATATGAAAAATATGCTCAAAAAATATGCTCTAGTTTTTTTTATTTGAAGAGTGCTCGCTCAAGTAGTTGAATTGTACTAAATTGGAAGTATGTAGGAATCGGAAACGTAGGAACAAAAAAAATAATAGAGGCAAAACATTGAAAACGTAATAAATGTGTTTTAATATATAAAGGGTAAAAGTGGGTTTTAATTAAAATGATAAGGTTAAAAATGGAATAAAAGGGGATAAGCTATAAGCTCAAACGCTACTTGGAATAACGTCTGAAAAATAACTTATAAGCTCGTGAAATAAGCTATAAGCTGGTGGTGAAAAGACATTACAAAACATAGCTTTTTTGGTCAACCGAGCTTATAAGCTATCCGCTATAAGCTATAAGCTCGTTTGATGGTCTTGCCAAACAGACCCTATATTTCTCTACACTTTATTCTCTCTTCTTTTCTTGTTTATTTTAACAAGATCAACCCTGCCCACATTTTTCCTTCTTCAAAGAAAATAAAATTTAACTTTATGAGCTTGGTCCGGTGGTAAAAAGAAAGGTGAAGGAGATAAATATAAATACATTTGTAAGTGTTCTTTGAGCATGAAGGTCTTTCCTATCTTGGACTGGAGCATCATCCCCTCACTCTCAATTTTTGCAATAAAAAAATTAAAGCTTTGTTTTCGTCAAACTCATCATGCCTGGATTAGTCCGAAAGGGGAACGTGCAAATCATAACAAATTTGTTGACGCTAACAATACCTATAACATTCTAAATTAGGAAATTGTAGTTTAGAGTGTCATAGATAATGTGGGAAGATTGAATTTGCTATTATTTGTAATTTGTTGTTTAAACTAATTTAATTGTAACCTATTTTATTCTCACAATAAAAAGTTAAAGGATGGTAGAAGAATGAAGGAACTCTGAGTTGGGTAAAAGTTCTGATGACAAGAAAATGAACGGTAACAACATGAAATGGAACAACAAAAAGAGGGTTGGCCATCAGTTGAAATTGATTGACGTCTCTCTTCTACTAATTTATGTACTGGATTATAGACAGTCGATATCATTCCATTTGATGGTATTTGATGATTGTATTAAATATATTTTTAGTCTTTATAAGCATTTAAAAGTTTTTCTCCATAAGAGTTAATATCATTCCATTAGATGGTATTTTTTTGAGTTTTAGTTCCCCAAATGTTTTGCGTCTAAAATTTTAATCCTTTATTTTAATCAGATCATCTATAACATTATTATTTTTTAACAAATTTTTGCAGGAAGGTTTAGAATATTATAAAAATTTCTCCAAAAAATATAATTAGAATTTTAAAAGAAAACTTGAATTAAATATAATTTTGTAAGCATAAAAAACATAAAAATTTAAGGAAACTAAAAGTCAAAGAAAAAATTTAAAAAGACTAAAATGAAAATTTTAAATATTTATAAGAATAAAAAATATATTTAACATTTTAATGAAATTTTGAAACCAAGAGAAAAACAAAATAGTCAATGATGTGATCACCATTCCAAGCATTGATGGCCAAAATGAAACTTGTTTGTTAAACAATTTTATATATATTGAATGTGATCACCATTCACATGAAGCAGGTTAGATTGGGATTTTATATATATTGTTAAGAGTCTCACATCGGAAAAGAGATGATCTGACAATGTGTTTATAAGTGGAGGCAATCCTCATCTCATAAGCCGGTTTTGTGGAGTTGTGTAAGTATCAACCACCATTTCCAAGATGGTATCAGAGCCTCTCCAAGATTCATTGGGACACCTGCTATAAGGTTTCCGCTATCGGGTCAACCACCATTTATGTCAACGAACCAAGTCCAATAGTGCTGGTGGTGAGGGGGTGTGTTAAGAGTCTCACATCAGATAAAAGATGGTTTGACAATGTGTTTATAAGTGGGGTCAATCCTCATCTCACAAACCGGTTTTGTGGAGTTGTGTTAGACCCAACAACAATTTCTAAGATGTATTGAATGTCTAGAACAATTTTAAGGTTCTAAATATACATTTATCAGAAAAATTCGGCCTCGAATGGTTTAGAGATGCATTCATCATTGATGGAATGGGATCCGTCGTCTCTAATTTTGTCTCTAACAAGTTTAGTGATAGATATAAAGAATATTAGGCATGTATTATATCCGTCTCTAATTTCAATTTTTTTAGTAGTGAGTTTAAGTTCATCAATACACCAAACAATTGTTTTCGTTAACTTAGCTCACTTGATTAAAAGATAATATATAATATTTTGAAAAAAAAAGTACTCAAATACACTCAAAAATTCATAAATAATTCTATCCCGGATCAGAATGAGTTTTATTAAATATTAAAGAATGTACATGTAACAAATGTGATTAAAAAAATGTACAATACAAATAGAATGATAGTCAACTCTATATGTTGCAACTGATGTAGCATTTCTAAATCAATCTCTTCCTAAAATTCAAAAAATCAAATAATGGTTTATCTGAGACAGGAATCAACTTCACAAGAAAACCAATTGGCCAAGAAACAGCACCAAAACCAATACAAACAATCCATTCTCTCCAATTCAACCTTTCTGTACTAGCAAACTTCTTCAAAAACTCAACCATCACAACCTGAAGCACCAATGTCACACCAATAATTCCCAAAAACAACTTGCTCTTAAAAATCCCTTCAAACACATTCTTCTTCTCCAATTTCCTTGCATTAAACTCATTAAACACTTGACATAGAACAAATGTATTAAATATCAATGTGTCATTTACCTTCGATGTCACACCAAAAATATCCTCACCTTTGAATTGAAGAGTTAACAAAATTACTATTTGATACAAAGCTTGTGCCATAAGATTCCTCCACATAATGTTAGTAATAAGAGGTTTTGTTCTACCAACTGGTTTTTTATCCATCAATTCCTTAGTAGGTTTTTCAGTTGCAAGAGCCAATGCACCTAATGTATCCATAATCAAATTGACCCATAATAATTGAACTGCTGTTAATGGTACTTCACCGGCTGAAACCGCCGCTACGAAATTGATAACAAGTGCTGCCACATTCACTGTTAATTGAAATTGAATGAATTTTTGAATGTTGTTGTAAACACATCTTCCCCAGTTTAAAACTGTTACTATAGATGCAAAATTGTCATCTAATATAACAATATCTGAACTCTCTTTTGCTACTTCAGTACCTTGAATTCCCATTGAAAGACCAATATCGGCTTCTTTCAATGCCGGTGCATCATTTGTTCCATCTCCTGTTACAGCAACTACATGTCCCTTTTGTTTTAAGCATTGAACCATTAGAAGTTTGTCAAATGGAGAAGATCTTGCCATCACACAAATTTTTTCGACTTTTTCTAATCTCTCTTCTTGTGTAAAGTTGCGAAATTGTTCGCCTTCAACCACTGTTTCATCTGTGTCCTGGTTAGGTTGAAGAATTCCGCATTCAAATGCAATAGCTTTCGCAGTGAAAACATTGTCACCTATTATCAGAGATAAAGTTCGCCATTATTTTCATTTTCATATAGACTCGTATGCATAAATTAAGGATTTTATATTCAATATCGATACTGATAAATGAGATATATACCTGTAATCATTTTGACATTCACACCGGCATGTTGGCAAGCTTCCACCGCTGTCTTCACCCCTGGACGACACGGATCCTTAATACCGACAAGCCCTAACAATGTTAAATCATTCACTTTTACCACCATATTGTTGTTGTCTCCTTCATCTCCTAGCTCTTCATCTGGGACTTCTGTATAGGCTAAAGCGATGCAACGAAGACTACTAGCCGCCATACCTTGAATAATGCTTTCGAATTTCAACATAGATTCATTGTCAAGATCTTTCAAAATTCCATAACCATCATAGTATCTTGAACACATTCTTAGTACCATCTCTGCTGCTCCTTTCCAATGTACAATAGTTTTGTTGTCAACATTCCTTCTCAACAAAACTCCACTTCTTTTCTTCTTTGAGTTGAAGGTCTCAACTTGAATAATAGAACAACTTTTTGTCAAGTGCACCATATCCATTTTCAACTCCAAAACAGACCAAGATAGTATTGCTTTTTCTGTTGGACTACCTGAAAACTCGAATTCAGAATCCGAACCTGATTTCGATTTGTGAACACCACCAGTCGTATTAAGAGAAACTCCTTCTTTGATCAATTGAAGAACAGATGGATCAACATTTGAATATGCACCCTCTTCCAATGGTTCTAGTCCAAGCCAAAACTTTGTCACTTTCATCTGATTCAAAGTGAGTGTACCTATTACAAATCACAATATCAAAAGTAAGACTCCTTGTTACAACCTTTTCAGAAACAAAATAAATAATTACTTTTGAAAACAGCTTTTAAAGAATCAAGTTTTTTTCAAATGGTACCTGTTTTGTCGGTGCAAATAGTAGTAGCAGATCCCATAGTCTCACATGCAGAGAGTTTTCTCACCATTGCTTGATCAGCCATCATTTTCTTCATTGAATAAGCAAGTGTCAATGTCACAGCTAATGGCAAACCCTCAGGAATGGCAACAACCACAATAGTAACAGCATCTGCAATAATTCCAATAATTGCATTCATCACATCATCAAAACTAGTCTTTCTACCGTTAAATTCTCTAACTCCGTTGTCAGTCTTTGTGTTCCCGGTGAAATATCGAATCAAGAGAACAACCAGGACTAAAAACGCGACAACCAAACCAACTTTTCCGATCCATGATGTT
>Ga0315913_1004692_pt1 | contig 16550 bp, 16 predicted proteins | sample MpolsnodulesMG_FD_207736 | JGI IMG/M metagenome (GOLD analysis project Ga0315913, IMG submission 207736) | Medicago polymorpha root nodule microbial communities from Los Angeles, California, United States - small nodules | ecosystem: Host-associated > Plants > Roots > Nodule | place: USA... | reverse complement strand
CATCAAATCTGTTTGCATGTTAAAGATGCCAACGATAAAATAGTACCTGTAAGTCCAAGATGTTGCAAGCATTACTAGATGAATTACTATTGATTATTAATCAGTAATCAACAATTTAAAAATGAATCAAACATTAAAATCAAAATTAACTTTTTCAAAAAAGTCAATTTTCTAACTACACCGTAGAAGCTCCCAAATAAGAAACATTAAGCCGATTCAGTCCCACAACCTTTAATTCAAATTAGGGACTTAACCATTAGGTTAGAGAGCTTTTTCAACATAATTTACCAGATACCCTTTCCACATGTATATTAAGCTCAAATATTGTTGGGTCTAAAGCACTCGCTTTACTTATCGAAACGTTGGGCTGGCCCAGATACTATATTTAGTAGCTGTTTTCTTGAATAGTATTAATCTTCTGTTGCTGCTGTTTTATTCACTGTACTACATCCTTTTCAGTCGTTCTTGTGAGCACAACTGAATTGAGGCTTGCTAATGCTGATTTCTGGCACAATGACAATTTTCTCCACCGATTAATTGAGCCAGCAACTGCAATGGTAATCAGTTCCTAGCTCAGAATACACAGCAGAATGTTTTGCTGATATATTTGGTCTGGAGGCATTCCAGAACTCTAAATTTTGCTTCTTTGCTAGTTAGCACCTATTGAATTTCAATGTTTTGTATGAAAGAAAGACCATTTTTCAATACCACGATTGCCATATTCACGAAGATCAAAATGACTTTCAAAATGTCAGGTATAGTGTAAACATTGAGCAAACACTTCTAGCAAGTATTGCTATGTAAGGTCCTATATAGATAGTTACGAAGTAAATACGTATATGTTCATGCAACTCATGTGTAACTAGGGTATTATATCCTCAAAGATGTGTCAAGCGGATTCAAGTTCTGTATGCAATCTATATTGGTCTTAAAATTCGAACAGTCGGTAAATTTTTTGTGCCTTATTTGAAATTGAGATAACATTGTTTTCGACAATAGGTTTCATGTTGACACATTTGAAATACATGAATAAAAACGTTGAATGAATAATTCATAAATATAATAAGGTGTTGTAATTCCTTAATTATCTATTGAGTACACATTGAATTTGTGATCGATAACTGTGTGGGGAGAAGATGGGAGAAATTTTAGCGTGCACTACAGTATTAATTTTTATTTTTCAGGTGGTGATTTCTATGTTAACAAAAGAGATGGTGCAAGGGTAGCTATAATGCTACCATGAACTTCACCATTCCAAACATCAAGATAGACTGGATGCAAATAGTTATAATGCTACCATGAACAAATGAAATTAATCTCGAAGACAAAGTCCATTACCCACTCAATTATGTTGGATGGAAAAAGAAACATCTACGATGCATTTAACAAACCTCATTGAGGGTTTCGATCATCTTCACTGGAGCACCAAAACAAGTTGCACTTGTTGCATTCCCTCCTTGAAAAATATCAGGGACCAATATTCCAAATACTCTATAACCTCATGACCCATGCTTGTTTATCTCTCACGGTATTCGGAAAAGTAAACCTCTGAAATGGTCACATACTCAATTACTCACATGTCATCAACTTCTGCTTAATGATACCCAAATATTTACCTTCATCATCAGGTGTGCTCTACGTACATAAAATTGTGATAATATGAAATTGTATTTTCACTTCTTTTTTTTTATAATGAAAATTGCAAGTGTAATAGGATACAATTTCTTCATAAGTGAAAGTAGTCATTTGCAATTTTTATGACTTTGAAGAGATTTTTTTAAATGAATCGAAATCATTTGTGCGCAATAAGCAAGACTATATATAGAAAGAAAACTCTTCCTTAAAATTCATAGACTTTGTTTTTTATCATATGGGTCCGATTCATATTTTAAGACAATTTTTTATTTTTTTTTACTATTACTTTTCCCAATTTTCGCGCACTCTATTTTTTCTTTTTAAAATTATCTTTTATTTGAGTTTTAGAATCCGAACTAGTTTAGGATTCTAAAATCTGAAACGAGTCAAAAACCAAGACCGCCATGCAGATTTCAATCCTTGACGAGTGTATATGGTGAAACCATGTCTGAAATGTATAATGCAGATTTTATTTACGTGTTTCGGATTGTATATTCCAAAATATCAACTTTTAAAAAAAGCGGGAAACTTATAGATTGTATAATATGAAACCTTTGACTATATAAGATTCACCCAGAACGTAGTAGAAGTTCACCACCTTTATCACCAAACACTCCCTGTACCTCCAACAACACATCTTTTTGGGGGAAAATATGATTTGGAGTAGCAATCATATCATCAAGGTGTGTTTACAACATTATTTTCGTATGAGCAAAGGTAATGTTTATATAAATTCACTCTCATTTGATTTCTATGCGCTTTCCTTTTTTTAAATGATAAGGAAAAAATCAAACATATATAATTTATTACATTTTGTTTTAATATTTGAATTTACTCTTTTCAATTTGTTACAAAAATATTTGCATTGAAAGTGAAGGGTAACGTTAGAAAAAAAAATCAATCTAGAAGAAACGAAATGAGTTATTTCTTTTTATATACGATATAGGGTGAATTCTAGGATGATGATTTAATCAAATCCCTCATTGGTGGACCATTATCAAAATTAATTAAGAGCCACTAGATTAATCAAACTCGTACACTCTATTATAGACGGTATACATTAGATCACATACGTTATCTTTTTTTTTTTTTTTTTCCTTCTTCCTCCCCATTCTCTTCTCTGAAACCTCCGTAGCAACCATCGTTGGCCTTTTGTTAACATTTTATGAGATAATTTTGATTGCAAGCCATGGCGAAGATAAGGAAAGGCCCCAAAACAAAAGAGTTTGCACTATTAGTCGAACCGGTGTTAGTAAATTTGATTTAGGGAAATAGGTCTTAGTTTGAACATGGAAAGGGAGACGGTGCAACAATTATTTGAACAATTTCCATATGAAAATGCTAGCAATCCCGTTCTTTATTCACATATCCCTTTTCATTCTACAATTCAATTATTGACAAAAAAAGATACAACTAAACATGTTGCAATGAATTGGGAAAAAAATGGCATTGATTTCTTGCTGCTCGATTTGTTTTAGTTTGTTTAGATTCACTAAAGATCATCAAAACAAAAATTATACATACATTTTTTTTTAGAGAGAAAGTTATACATACATATGTTGCCATCGTTTCCGGTTGCCAATACTTCATAAGACAGGAGCACAAACTTCAATTTGGGAATAGAAGAGAGTGAAGGGCTTATACGGATATGATTGTGTGTGGTAATCTTTAGATATTCTCATTTTATTTTTATTAAAATCTAGACTGTTAATTAAATTTGATGGTCTATTTTTTCAGGTCCATATCCGGTGAGGGACTTAATTAAACCCTCATCCTAAAATACACGACTATATAAAAGTATAGATGACATGCGGCGAAAAATGAAAAATAACTCTTTACTGTTCCTCTTCTCAACCAAACCATACCATACCATACCATCCACTCTTCTTCTCCTCTCACGTTTTCTTAACTCACCAACTTGATTCCGTCGCGCTGCCTCACCGCCGCCGGAAAGGCTCATCGCTTCGCCGCGAATTGCTGCCGACGTATCTTTGTTGCATGCATAGAATCTGCAACGGTGAGCAACAACATTGCAGATAAAATTCTGCAGTATTTATTGAATTGATGTATTACTAGCAGATCTTTGATTGACAGTTGATGACAATGGAATTAGAACAGTGGCGGCGGTAACATGCAACTGGAATCTAAAACAACTTCCGTTGAAGGTAAGGTAGCATGCAGTGGAGATTCGCGAACTGAACTGCAATCTGAACCATTGATTTTTGATTTGCCACATGGCGTACATCCTGACAGATTGAACCAATAATGAATGTCGAAATGCTCCTCCAATCAAATCCATTGAACGTGTGGTCAATTTACCATTACGCCCCTACTCGTCTTGGACATTCTTCTTCGTCAAACACCCACTGTTTCGCTCTATCGCAATCACAATCACAAATAAACAACAATAACAAACATATCCACTCTTCATTCTCATCCTCAAAACCAATCATGACTTCTTCTTCTTCTTCGTCAGTGATGAGAAAGCTGGATGTTGTGTCCCCTGTTCCATCAGACATAGATATTGCTAACTCCGTTCAACCTATTCACATCTCTGAGATTGCTAATCATTTAAATCTTACTCCCAATCATTACGACCTTTATGGAAAATATAAGGCTAAGGTATATTCATGAAATGAAATGAAATGAAATATTATCTGTTTTTTTTTTTGTGTTGTGGATAATTATGTATTCTGTGTAGGTTCTGTTATCCGTTCTTGATGAACTGCAAGAATCAAAAGATGGGTATTATGTTGTAGTCGGAGGCATTACTCCAACTCCTCTCGGTGAAGGCAAATCTACTACCACTGTTGGTCTCTGTCAAGCACTCGGTGCTTTTCTTGATAAAAAGGTTTCCTTCTTCTCATCTGAAATTTTGTGTATAACATTGCAATAGGGTCTATAGCGCACGTGGTTGGTACAGGGTGTGCGTGCGTGTTAGTTTTGAAATATGTATGCCTGAAAAAAAGGTTATTTGCCACATCTACTCAATGACAATCTTAATCGTGACTAACTACCTATCATGTTTGGTTAATAGGTACACCAAAATTGGATAATCCTTTAACCATGATTTTGTAAATTGTTAACCAATCTTAATCGTGACTCAATAAATGGTTATTGAGTTATCCAATTTTGGTTAATAACGTTCAAAATTGTTATTAATGATGTTCAATATGATTAATGAGTTGTCCATGTTGGTGTATAAATACACTATTAACGAGAACAACATTAAGCAGGTGTCACATGTGTCAGAATTCTCAATTTTATAATGAAGATATCTTTGAATAAGATTTACTCTTGTTCCAGAAAGCCATGCTTGCAAATTTTGGATCAAAACGACGGTTGACTTGATAATTAATCAACTAGGATGAAACCTTTGTGACCATTATTTGTTTATTATGTTGTGCTGTCTCCTATTCTTGATCATGAATGCGCACCTGATTACAATTAAGTCTCTGGATCTTATTAGGATATACTTTGAATGGTCATTTCAACGTGAATCAGTAGATTTATTTCAGAATTTCTATACATTTTGAATTTATGAGATTAGTTTTGGTACCCTGTACTTTATAGTTTATCCAAAAGAAAACAAATGTTTTCACTCTCTTATGGAAGTATTTTCCCATGTTGTTTTTCCCTTACATCATCAGATGAAATGACTGGATGTAGGAACTGTTCTTTCATTACTTATCTCTTCACTGATTGTGCGGGTCCAATATATTAATGAAAAACTACCATTGTAATCATGGTTAAAGTTATGCTGTATATGCAAATTTTATTGTATATCCTTGCCAAGGTTGGTGGTTTTCCGGCCTTACATTCTGCATGCCTCTTCTAATCTAAATACCAGTTGTTCAAAAAAAAGTTGTGTTGGATTATGCATAACCCCATCTTATCTCTTTTGTTAGGTGGTCACCTGCATTCGTCAACCATCACAAGGACCTACTTTTGGAATCAAAGGAGGTGCAGCTGGTGGTGGTTATAGCCAAGTGATTCCCATGGATGAATTCAATCTTCACCTAACAGGAGATATCCATGCAATAACTGCAGCAAACAATCTTCTAGCCGCTGCAATTGATACCAGAATTTTCCATGAGTCAACACAATCAGATAAAGCTCTTTTCAACCGGTTATGCCCTCCAAATAAGGAAGGAAAAAGGAGCTTTAGTGATGTCATGTTTAGGCGTCTCAAGAAGTTTGGCATTTCAAAGACCAATCCAGATGATCTTACACCAGAAGAAGTAAATAAATTTGCTAGGCTTGATATTGACCCTGATTCTATTACATGGAGGAGAGTAATGGACATCAATGACCGGTTCTTAAGGAAAATTACTGTTGGCCAGGGACCTGATGAGAAAGGAATGGTAAGAGAAACAGCATTTGATATTTCAGTTGCTAGTGAGATAATGGCTGTTTTGGCATTGACAACATCCTTAGCTGATATGCGAGAGAGGCTAGGGAAAATGGTAATTGGAAACAGCAAGAGTGGTGACCCTGTAACTGCTGATGATCTAGGTATTGGAGGTGCTTTGACAGTTTTAATGAAGGATGCCATTCACCCTACTCTTATGCAAACTTTGGAAGGAACTCCTGTTCTTGTCCATGCAGGTCCATTTGCAAACATTGCTCATGGGAATTCTTCTATTGTGGCTGATAAGATTGCACTCAAGTTGGTTGGACCGGGTGGATTTGTAGTTACTGAAGCTGGTTTTGGTGCTGATATTGGAACTGAAAAGTTTATGAACATTAAGTGTCGGTATAGTGGTTTGACACCTCAATGTGCAATTATTGTTGCAACAATAAGGGCACTGAAAATGCATGGTGGAGGGCCAGCAGTTGTTGCTGGAAAACCTCTTGATCATGCATATTTGACCGAAAATGTTGCTTTGGTTGAAGCTGGTTGTGCGAATTTGGCAAGACATATATTAAATTCCAAAGCTTATGGTGCGAATGTTATAGTTGCTATCAACAAGTTTTCAACTGACACTGATGCCGAGCTAAATGCGGTTAAAAAAGCTGCCTTAGATGCTGGGGCTTATGATGCTGTTATATGTAGCCATCATGCCCATGGTGGCAGAGGAGCAGTAAGTTCATGCTTCACAAATCTTTACATATTTGAGCTATTAACTGAGAAGCCATAGTTATCTTTTACCCTGACACAAAAGTATACGATATTGAATTTTGACAATCAATAAGACCGAAGGATTAAAAAAAGAAAAATTTAATAATGAACAAATCACTATCAGTTAAGTTGTGACCTAACATATTCAGATATAAAATTTAGTCTAGCCTTTTTTTATTTTTTTTTGACAGAAACTTTCTTCAATTTTTAATCCTCGGTCATTTGAACTTATTGAGCAGCCTGCATCATTACATCATAGACCCTAATAGTGCTGATGGTAACACAAATTTATCCATCCTGTGGTTTAAACGTCAGATTTTAAGCAAATGGAACCATTTCAGGGTTACAACTAGTAGCAAAATTAAGTTTCTATACATGCATTAATCGGATAAATGCAAGTAGCAAAATTAATTTTAAATACATGCATTGATTAATAGGATAAATGCAAGTAGTAGTATCTTTCTGTGAGGAATGGTATTTATCACTTGCTGAAGTTTGCCTTGTCATGACGCAGGTAGACCTAGGCATTGCAGTTCAAAAAGCTTGTGAGAATGTGACACAGCCATTGAAGTTTCTATATCCTTTGGATATTGGTATAAAGGAGAAAATAGAGGCAATAGCAAAGTCATATGGAGCCAGCGGTGTTGAGTACTCAGAGCAGGTATCTTAGTTATATCAGTTTACTTAAACTCCTGCACAATATTACCACCCTATGTATTTTACCTGCTGGCTGCTAATATTTTGTTGGGTGTGTGTGTGTGTCTGGAGGGGATATAAAATTGTTTTAACATAGAGGAAAGGGAGAAAGTAAAACCAGGTAATGATATAAACATATTATGAAATTGTTGGTATTTCAATCTTGACTTTGTTGACAAAGATATTTCGATGTGATGAAGCTACGGAAATCCCCTGAAATAAAAAATAAATGATCTTTGATCCTTTATAAAAATAGATGCATTTCTTACCACCAGGCCATGAGGTGTCAACTCGGGTAAAAATTTAATCTTGTAACCTCAATTGGCGGAGTACAAATCCCCTTGAGGACTGGTGTAAAATAAGTATTAGTGCCACTTTAATTAATAAAAAAATATTTTTGAGCACCTGATTTTCTGACCAGGCCGAGAAGAAGATTGAGTTATATACCAAGCAAGGATTTTCAGGACTTCCAATCTGTATGGCCAAGACTCAGTATTCTTTCTCCGACAATGCTGCAGCTAAGGGAGCTCCAACTGGGTTTATCTTACCAATAAGGGATGTAAGAGCTAGTATAGGAGCTGGATTTATTTATCCTTTGGTTGGAACAATGAGTACCATGCCTGGGTTGCCAACAAGACCGTGCTTCTATGACATTGATCTGAACACAACAACTGGACAAGTCATTGGTCTCTCTTAATTAAACCTCTATCTAGTGGACCATGCTCTATCAATTGCAGAACTTTCTCGAATGCACGCTAATACCAAATTCACAAGGGCCACAGATGATTTCCGCGTTTTCCTTTGCTGCTGGTGATCTGTATGAATGAAATAAATATCTGAAGAGATATGTGTAATTTTTGTTTATGTTGTCATTTCTGATGTGAATAATTCAATTGTTGTAAAACTCTTTGCAGCAAATGCATAACAGTCACAGAGTTCCTGAAATATAAATGGAAGAGTTGAAGTTTCATCACAATTTCCTTAATAATCAGGGATTTATTATTACTACTATTATTTTTATTATTAAATAGATTTTTTTCGGAAACTCAGAAAGAAATTATTTCTCTAACTATAAGGTTTGCTTAATGCTACAGCTTGATGCACCGTGGTGATTTCTGCTGAAAAAAAAATGAAATAGTATTAAAATGCACCGTGGTGATTTCTAACTATAAGGTTTGATTAAAAGTGCCTCCTTTTATCTTTCAAATTGTTATATTTTTTGGAATGTTACGTTTAAAATGGATATGAAAAAAGAAAAAACAAGCGTGGTCTGTTCAATGTCTTAAATTAATGGGTTTTTTTTTTTTTTGTGAGCAACATTTCTTTAGGTTGGAGTTTTAGTGAAATAGATTTGATTTGATGTAATGAAGTAGTGGTTGTGAGATTGTTAACGATGATTTTGAGTTTTTGATTTGTTGGAATTCGTACTATAAAATATTTGATCACTTATCCAAAGGCTTAAATCCAATAAATCAAGTGTCAAGTTTGAAATTGGATCCCCTACAGCTTTTGACCATATAGTAGCATTAGGCGATGTTTTCAGTAAGAATAGAGAAGAGAAGGTGGTGTTTTGTCGGTTATTTCTTATTAAACTCTAATATTTATGTGAATTGGTCGATGGAGGTTGATTCGGTTGGTAAAATGTTTACTCACCTGCAAGACCTTCAATTTTTGTTGTTAGCGCAAGAATTTTTTTAGTAGGTGATCAATAATACATTTGTTAGCGTTGTCTTGAGACATGTTTTGACTTTTGTAAGTCCCTGGAGCCTAACTGACCTAAACTTTTATTTATAAAAAATAAATAAAAATTACATGAACTGTCACAAGCATGTTAGAGATTTTATTAAACTAAGAAAAAAAATCATGGGATGGCCTTGTTATCATTTTCCTGTTATAATAACCTGTAAATGATTCTTCAGAAGAAAAAAAAAAAGACTCAAGACTTGTAAATGACGAAAGGAGGGAAAATAAAAGGTTTGGGATGCATGGGCATAGATAGATTTGTGGAGAATGCTTACATGCGAGGAAAACGGCTTGTACATAAAAATCTTCCGTTCCCTCCTCTCTTCTCTCTTCTCTCTCTCACATTTTTAAATTCTAACTTCAAACCAAACTATGTCTCTCATTAATCTCTTCCTAGTCGCTCCAAAAATAGCACTTCAACTTCAACAATCATCTCTCCCATTTTATTCTTCTTTGAACATTGCATACAGAATAAGAAACATAGCTTTGTAAATAAATAAAAGTAGCATATATTAATTCTTTGTTAGAACAACGATATTATAATCAATAATGGCAGATTCTCCTGCAAGTTCGAGGCACCGATTATTGACAAGAACAGATTCCATACGATTCTTTCCTTCAAGAGGAGGAGCTATGATTTTTACTTACAGTTTCACCTTTGCTTCTATTTTGTTTATGCTCTTCCTTGTCAATGCTTTTCACCCTTCACGTAGACATCATTTTTCTAAAGTTTTTTCTCACATTTTCAACAACAGCTCTTCATTCTCCCCGCCCCCTTCTTACACCCCTCAATATAGCATCAATGAAACCACTACTCATGATAAAACTTCACATGATTCTAATAAGGATGGTGAATTAGTGGATCATAGGCTTGTGAGTTCTCGTTCTTCTTCTCAAATTTCAAGGAAGGAAGGTTCTGGTCTCACACCGAAGCAAAGTAACCAAAATGATGGTAATTTGTATCCACCAATAGCTTCTACAATCAAAACGCAACAAGAAAAGTCTTTTGCACCGATGCCTTCACCAAATGCTAGAGTGGATTCTAAAAATGTGATGCAAAGTGATGAACATTTGAGGAACAACTGTGATATTTATGAAGGGTCATGGGTTTTAGATGATTCATACCCACTTTACAAATCTGGGTCTTGTCCTCATATTGATGAGCCTTTTAACTGTTTCCTCAATGGGAGGAGAGATAATAAGTATGAGAAGTTCCGGTGGCAACCCAAGAATTGCAACATGCCAAGGTATATATGATGATATCTGACAGGAACGTCTTTTCCCAGTCCCAAAGTCACTTCGGAAATACCTTCTAGAAAAACATAGTTTTATGCCATCCAGAAGCGTGCTTTCATCAAAAACAGTATTTTTCCGTTTGAAAGTATACATCTGGGCACCTGTAGTTTTTTAGAAACACGGGAAATAACTCCATTTCATAATGAGCAATATATGTAGGAAACATCGTAAAATTGATATGGGGCTAAAACAAAGCATGAAAATATGCCTAGCGTAGCTGATTCTAGGATGAGACAACTAAAGCCGTAAATTTTAGACCAACAAAAAATCTATAATAGCACTTTTCTCAACCTCAAGATCACTTTGGATATATACTTCGGGAAAAATGACAAATTTTGAACCGTCAACATGTGTATTTCCATACAAAAATAAAAATGATGTCTTGTTCGAAAATACACTTCCCGGGGTTTTTTAGAAATGTGATGGTGGTCAAAGTTGTTTTCAAGAGGTTTGCTTTAGGCCTCAATCATCCTTAAATCAACACAAATGTCAAGCAAGCTATTATAATATATTATTTGTGAACTTCAATTGCATCTAGCCAATTTTGTTTTTTTCTTCTCATTTTATTTAAGAAAGTGAGACATGAATTGTGTTTGTGTTGATGTATCTTTTTGGTGATGTTTTAGTGACATGAGCATGTACTGCAGGTTAAATGGTAAACACATGTTGAAGATGCTGAGGGGAAAACGTTTAGTCTTTGTTGGTGATTCACTCAATAGGAATATGTGGGATTCTCTGGTTTGTATTCTTAGTCATTCGGTAAAAAATAAGAGCAGGATTTTTGAAGCCTCTGGTAGACAAGAATTTCGGACAGAGGATTCTTACTCATTTATCTTCACAGTAAGTAATGTTATTCCTTCACTAAACTCAAGAGTTTTGTTATTTTGACATGCAAATTTGACAACAATTTAGATGGCTGATGCAGTTTAAACTCATGACAGTGTGTCTTAACTCATTATCTATCACTGAACGTAATTATCCACCAAAAGCCACAAATTGTACTCATTAGTTTGGTTGGTTTGAGCTTCCATTTCATTATGTGCTTCTTTGTTAATAATTGAACAGGATTACAATTGTTCCATTGAGTTCTTCCGTTCGCCGTTTCTCGTTCAAGAGTGGGAGATGCCAGGCAAGAAAGGATCGAAAAAAGAAACACTTCGTCTTGATTTGGTTGAGAGATCTTGTGATAAGTATAAAAATGCTGATGTTTTGATCTTCAACACAGGTCATTGGTGGACTCATGAGAAAACAATGGAAGGGTAATGCAGCTTTTTATTTTATATTCTGTCCTTGCTATAAGTGATGATGCTTTCTCTTTACTTGTAAATGCAAATTACTTTAGATTTAGAGGCTGGAATTAGGAAAATTAAGATGGCAACTTTTTGAGAAAATTGCAGGAAGGAATACTATCAAGAAGGAAATCATATCCATGGACAACTAAATGTTGAGGAGGCAATTAGTAAAGCATTTTTGACATGGTCACGTTGGGTGGATACTAATATTGATCCTAAGAAAACTATAGTTTTCTTCAGGGGCTATTCCCCTTCTCATTTCAGGTAAATAAACATTTAGCTTGTTTAAACCTGGTGCCTAACTCCCATATCCAACAGATATATCGTGTTTTTCTTTTAACCGCTGTATTTTTTTTCCTAGTCCTTATAAATATATCACTTTTTTGTTTAGTCGATGTTTTAGTTTCTACAAATTTGTTCATATTAGAATTGATATATGTAATAAGTAGAATATTCAATTTTAGTCCCTTCAAGTATGCATCACATAAGGACTAAAATAAATATTATAGGGACCGATTTCAGTATGAACAAATTTTGCAGGAACTAAAACAAAACCACAACGACTAAAAGCAAAAAAGTTTATGATTGTAATGACTAGTAATTACAAGGGCTAAAAACAAAATACAGTACATCTTTGGAGAATAAAAATATATTTGAACATTTGCTGGCTTTAGGATTTTGTATAATCCCTCCTTGTTTCTGCTACAGGGGTGGGGAGTGGGATTCTGGTGGTCATTGTGAGAGTGAGACAGAACCAATGAAAACTGAGTCTACAGATTTGTCAGAAAATCCTCCAATGATGAGAACCATTGAGTCAGTAATTAAGGGAATGAAGACTCCGGTGGTTTACCTAAACATCTCGAAAATGACAGATTTCAGGCATGATGCTCATCCTTCCATGTACAGAAACACGAATATGTCCGAGGAGACGAAAAAATATATGCTAAAACACCAGGATTGTAGTCATTGGTGTCTTCCTGGTGTTCCGGATTTGTGGAATGAATTTGTGTATGCTCATCTTTTGTATATCATGAAAAGAAATAGGGGCAATCCCAAAACTTAAATTCTGATACACTGTTATAAATCAGCATAGGTTTCACATTATCTTTGTGGTTTAATCAGTTCATAAATAGGTTGTGTTATTATTTGAATCTAGGTTGCAAAAATGCCAACACCTTGTACTTCTTTTCAATTCATTCTCCCAAAGACTAGAGGGAGGATCAATGAATTTACAGAAGTCACTAAGGAAGCCAAAAAAAGACTTATGTTTTATATATTAAGGAAGTTGCTACCCTAGCTTTTAGGTGAAACAATATAGCAATTATTTTATACTAGATCCTCTTGTGAAAAAATTGAGAAAGATATAATTCTTTATAGAAGCCACACCAGAGCACATTTAGAGAAGTGGTAGAGTGAGAATCACTGAATTCAACTACATCACAATATGTAATTCACAAGTCAAAATAGTTGTTACAAATTCATACAACTTCCTTAATTGATCTCATCATTTAATCTATGTTGCTCCTTTGAGAATCATATGCTAGAGCAATCTATTCATCCTTATTGTGGCTAAAATGATATCTCAAGAAACAACTCTCGTAATAATAGTAATACAAAGCCACCAATGAAACCCACAAGTTCTGGATTAAAAAAGAAAAAACAGAACCTCGACAGATCTATGAAACTTCTTTGGCAGCAGAAATAACAGCTTCCTTGGTTATGCCATACTCCTTGTATATTTTCCCTGCTGGAGCACTTGCTCCAAATCGATCAATGCCAATGGTTTTTCCCTTGCTTCCAACAATCTTATGCCAACCAAATGTTGATCCCGCCTCAATGCTGACTCTAGCTGTCACAGAAGCAGGGAGAACACTCTCCTTGTATTCATCTGACTGATCATCAAAAAGTTCCCAGCTAACAAAAGAAACAACTCTTACAGTTTTTCCTTCTTTCCTTAGATCATCAGCGGCGGCGGCGGCAATTTCCAACTCAGAACCAGTTCCAATCAAAATAACATCAGGCTTGTTACCTGATGAGTTGTCTGAAATGGTGTAGCCACCCTTTTCAACACCTTCAATAGAAGTTCCCGGAAGGTTAGGCAACTTTTGCCGAGAAAGGGCAAGAATTGAGGGTCTCTTCTGGTTAAGCACGGCAACTCTGTATGATCCAGCAGTTTCATTACCATCAGCTGGACGAAGCATCAAAACATTTGGCATTGCTCGGAAGCTTGCCAGGTGCTCTATTGGCTGATGAGTTGGTCCATCCTCTCCAAGTCCAATTGAATCATGGGTCATAACATAAATAACTCCGGCTTCACACAAGGCAGAAATCCTTATGGCAGCTCTCATGTAGTCGGTGAAGACAAAGAAAGTTGCACAGTATGGAATGAATCCCGGGCTATGAAGAGCAATACCATTGCAGATTGCTCCCATTGCGTGTTCCCTAACACCAAATCGAACATTGCGCTCTTCTGGGGTAGCCTTTTGGAAATCTCCAAACGATTTCAACAAAGTCATGTTGGAAGAGGCAAGATCTGCACTGCCACCAATAAGACCAGGAAGAACCTTGGCCAGGGCATTTAGATTTTGCTGTGACAGATTTCTTGTAGCATCAGCAGGGGTTTCCGGAGTGTAAGTCTGAAAGTTGAAGTCAAATTGGAATTGTGATCAGTATTCCACAAATGGTTGATAGAACTCAAGATTTGTTTAGTTTAAAACTTCGAAGGCAGTCAAAATTCAAAAGTAGGATTATAAAGGTGAGGAACATGCTATTCAATACAGTTTTTAACACTTGTTGACATATGATTCACTATAAACTTGAACCGAGCATCAAGCAACTACAGAAGAGATACCTGAAGACAAAATCAATAGAAACCAAGAAGTACGACACTTTACTCACCGGAAGTGCTTTCTCCCAATCAGCAGGTAATTCACGATTAATAATAGCCTTTAGCTCTGCAGCCTCCTCTTTGTATTTCTTCTCATACTCGGCAAATTTAGCATTCCACTCAGCTTCGAGTGCAGCACCCTCAGGGGTATGGCGACTCCAATGCCTAAGGAATGTTAAGCAGGTTATAATCAAGATCATGAAAATATCAGTGGAAATAAACATATAACTAATGCTCCCATTCATACTCTTTAACATCTTCTGGCACATGGAAAGGCTCGTATGGCCATCCAAGATTCTGCCTTGTAGCATCTACTTCTTTAGAACCCAATGCGGCTCCATGAACACTGTAGGAATTAGCTTTGTTTGGAGAACCAAATCCAATGGTAGTGGTTACCTGTAAAATAGTAATCAAAATTAATGAAATACTACCATATGACCAGCATCGGAACCAAATAAAAATGATATAACAACACCCAAGGAAGGAAAGGTTTACTTTCACCCTCAACAGTCACATTATGTCACTTCAACCAGTATAATCAATTCTATAACATGGATTGGGTAAATCCACTTGCTTGAATTTCCATTAAATGTCACTAACCTTAATCAAAGTAGGTTTGTCTGTGACAGCCTTTGCTTCCTTAATGGCTGCACGAATTTCATCATACCCAGTATTTCCGTTCTTTACCCAAATCACATGCCATCCAAGTGCCTCAAAACGTTGATCAACATTCTCAGTGAATGCAATTTCAGTGTCACCATCAATAGAAATGTGATTATCATCATAAAATGCAATAAGCTTTCCAAGACCCCAATGTCCGGCAAGTGAACACGCTTCATTTGAAATTCCTTCCATTTGACAACCATCTCCCAATATAACATACCTAGAGCAGACCAAAAACAAAAGCAAAAGACAAATGTCACATTACGAATCAGCAAAACAGTGCAATTCACAAGTGCAAGCATGTATAGATCAACATGTAACAAGATGTAATTAGTTATCTCACGTGTAATGGTCAACAATCTCACTGTCAGGCTTGTTAAACCGTGCAGCCAAGTGCTTCTCGGCAAGTGCCAATCCAACACCATTGGCAATACCCTGACCCAGAGGACCTAAACAAGGAAAATACAAAGATAGTTGAAATTCATTACAGAAGAACCAAAAAAGGCTCACAGTAACATCCACTAAAGAGACATATTATTATCAATATTGTTATTTTTATAAGACCTGTGGTGACTTCAATTCCATATGTCTCAAAGTTCTCGGGATGTCCAGGAGTTTTGCTTCCCCATTGTCGAAACTGCTTCAAGTCTTCTTCCTATTATTTTATTCAACCCAAACACAACAAATTCAGCTCAGTCAAAAAATGAAAGATTCCACATCTATATACCATTACCACTATGCATATCAATTCATTATAGTAATGAAATAGTTACTTACATAACAAACTAATTAGTAACATTGGTTGTTTCAGAAGCAAAAAATAAATGAAAATTACTTTAATACTTTGGCTTCATCAATTTAGTAGCTGAAATTGTTCCTGATTGCTTATGTGGCAGATAATTTTTCAAGTTTGGATATCATTTTGAAATTTGGTTAATTTTAAAGATAGAACTTCGTGACTATTTTTCTCCTTTGTCCGGATTTGAATCTATGACCTCCAACTCTATTGCAGATTTTGAAATTTCGTTAATTTCAAGACTAAACTTGGTAATAGAAAAATTCAATTTTAAGATAGAATATCGAAATTTGGTTAATTTGATAACTAAACTTGAAGAGCATACTGACATAAAAAGAGAGTAAAAAAGGAGTGATTAATTAAAAGAGAGTGAGTTGAGAGAGAGAGAGAGAGAGAGAGAGAGAGAGAGAGAGAGAGAGA
>Ga0315913_1004687_pt1 | contig 16556 bp, 4 predicted proteins | sample MpolsnodulesMG_FD_207736 | JGI IMG/M metagenome (GOLD analysis project Ga0315913, IMG submission 207736) | Medicago polymorpha root nodule microbial communities from Los Angeles, California, United States - small nodules | ecosystem: Host-associated > Plants > Roots > Nodule | place: USA... | reverse complement strand
AAAAAATTCACTTTTTGCTCTATAATTTCATAATTTTGGTTCAGAATCCTTGGGGTTTTTCTTACCATCATGCAGAGCTTTGAGAATTCAATTCTTGAGCGTAGAAGGCAGTCAAATCTTTCCTGTAACTCACTGCTTGTGCCGTGCAAACGATCCAAAAGATTCATAGTCAATGCATTTTCTCCAAAGCCTAACCTATGTAAGAAATTCAACTTATTAATGCTATGAACTCGAGCTCGTGAAATGTGAATTCTCCTCAAACCATCTTGATAATCTTTATCCCGGACTTCATTACGATCGCTTGTGATATAATCCGCTAACAACCGATAATGTCCACCCTTTAACTTATCACAGAAGCATTCTTGCAAACCCATAGCTCTTATCACATTTGGTAGATTAACCATTCTAATTGTTCCCAACACATGACCAAAATTTTCAATAACATCCTCCAAATCTTTAGAGCTCATGCCAAAGTGTTTCAACAGCTCCAACACATTAATCACCATCTTCTCCAAATCAAGCTTCAACACTTCAGGACATTGTAGAATCAACAAAGCGACTTCCTCCTTCTTTCCACCAAATCTACAGAAATACTCTAATCTGTGTACTATCTCATCTTCTTTGTGATCAACAAATATACTCTTATTCTTCCCCATGAGTTCTCCTACATTACCCTTCCATCCACTTAAATCGTAAAACAGTCGCAACTTTCTACACACCTCATACCATGAACCTACATTTCCATCAACATAACTTCCCAAAGAATTATCCAAAAAAATCAACTTTAGATCACTAAACAACCCATCAATCCCAAAAACACCCTTTTGAATTTGACCCACTTCCTCACTCAAAACAAAAGGAAAAGCCAAACAAATCCCAATAACTTCAACATTACCAAAACCAAATCTTTTAAACCAACAAAGCCTCAGTTTCAACTCTTCAACACTTTTCCCAAATATAGAACTCTTCTCCATATACAACACACCTAACTTCTCCCAAGGAAACCCAAAATCACAAAGCACACAAGCAGCTTCCAAAAGGGTCCTATCCTCTGAAAAGAACAGCTTATCATTCGGTAACAAATCAGAAACCAAAGTATAATCTATCCCTATGCTTTCAAAAAAGACTTCAAATTCGTTAATGGTGTGGAACCTAATGACTCTTTTAATGTTATTTGAGAAAGTGGGTGGTGAAAAATTTACCTTTGAAATGAGATTTGTGAGGGAACAGAGAGCGTTGTTGCCGATGTGTTCTGCATAGGTGAAGGGTATGGATTTGGTGTTGTGGAGGTAATCGGTGAGGGCTTTTTGAGCTTGGTGAATGACATGGTTTCTGTGTTTGATGGGGATTTTGGAGAGGTTTGGGAGGTTGGTTTTTGTGGAGGTGGAAAAATGGCGGTGGAGGAAGAAGAACATGGCTCTATTTGTTTTCAGCTTCATGTAGCCATGTTTGTGAAAAGCAGGAAGCTTTACACACCTTGTGGCATATACCATGTGTTTGTGTTTATGCTGATCCGAAATAATTTAAAGTTATGTATAGTTTTCTAAAAAAAAAAATATATATTTTTTATGCGTTTCCTTGAACTTAACTCAATTTGTGGGGATATGATATATGTAAGGCTTAATATTTGAACCTTGGACATAAAAAAAAAAGAAAGTAAGAGGAGGTATGTGCCCTTAATCAGATGGTCAAGGATTCAATGAAATTCTTGTGTATGAACCAACTTCTTAGAACTATTATCGTAGATTTTAGTACTCGGTTAGTGAGCTCGAAAAAGAACCAACTTTTTTCTTTCGACTACTCCATCGTTCGTTTAACCATTCCTAACCTAAAACCCAACCGTCTAATCGTTAATCTCGATTAACATAATAATTATTTTTAGGTTTAAACAATGTCTTATTGAAAAAATTAAATATTAATTTAAAAAAAAATTTGATGTCATTTTATATGTATCAACTACTTCAACCGCTAATTTTGCAAAACACAACAAGTTCATTTATATAGTTTATCTATTATCAATCAACTAACTTATGGTTTGTTTGGTAAGTCCAAAAAATAAGCCTATAGCTTATAAATTCGTATGATTAAAGAAGCTTGGTTTGGTAACCGACATTCCATCACAAGCTTGTAACTTATTCTACTAGCTTATGACTTATTTTTCAGACATTATTTAAGTAAAGTTTGAACTTATAATTTATTTATTTTTAATAAATTTGAACTTATAATTTATAACATGTTTTATCCTATTTGTACCCTCACCATTTTAGCGAAAACCCATTTTTACCCCTTACAATACATACTTAGGTTTAAGAAAAAAGTTTACTTTAATTAAGCTTTAAATTGGTAATAAATGAATGGCTACGTTTAATTAAAAAAAGTGTTACGCTCAACATTGAAAAAAAGTTACGTTTAAGAAGAATAAAACGTTTGAGAAAGAAAACAAAAGTTGCTGCATTCAGTTTATTTTTATTTTTGAGGTGTTACGTTCAAAAAAAATTAGTGCAAAGTTTCCCAAAAAAATAATAATTAATGCAAAGTTATGTTTAATTTTTATTATAGATAAAAACTGAAATAAAATCATTTATACTTTAATTTTTCATGAAATCTAAAAATCAAAATGCAACATATTTAAAAATAAAATTTTAGCAAAACATTAATCTAATAATATATGAAATATCTATTAAACTAATAAATTTAAATGACTAAATATAAGTAGCTTTTTTTAGGAGTTTACTAAATATAAATATCTTAAACAACAATTGATATATAAGTCATTTTTAGGAGGTTATTTTAGAAAGTCTCTTGTCTGCGTGCTTGAGCATATAAGTCTCTTGGCGAAGCATTGAGCACCTAGGAAGTCCAAGTCAATTGTGATCGAGCAAAGTAAAGTCTTAAGCAGTTGTGCTCAAGCAATGGAAGTCTCTTGCAGGGGTGCTTGAGCAAAAGAAGTCTTTAGGTAGGGTCCTAAAGCATAGAAGTCTCTTACTATGTGCTTGAACATTGAGAAGTCTCTTGGTGTGTCCTTGACCAAATTGTAATCAAGATTGGTTATACCGAAATCTCTTGGAAGTACAAGGGGACTGAACTACTCTTATTTGTAGGGTGAACCAATATAAATAGGTTGTACTTCAGTGTCTTTGTCTTTGGTGTCTTTAGTTCATTTTAGATGAGAGAGAATGTTGGATGAATGATTAAAATAAATTATTTAGATTAGAGAGAATAAATGGTTAAGAGAGAGATGAGAACAAAGACACCAAAGGAAAAGACACTCTAGTGCAACCCAATATAAATTGTTTTGTGTCTTTCGTCTCTCCCAGACTCTTTATTCTTTATCTACATGTTTTGTAATTTCAGCTGCATTCAGACTCTGAGTCAGAATCTGCAACATCAGATTATGTCAAGATTCATATTCAACACTTAGAATTTGACTAAGAATTGTTCTATGTAAAAATTGAAGTTCCATTCTCTTGATAAATTTGGCTTTGTTGGTACTCATTAATAAAATAAAATAAAATCAAAAAAGAACGCAAATAATAAAGGGCTTGTTGGTAATTGGGCAGCAATAAAACCCTATATTTGATTGACCTGCAAATGCACTTCTCCAAAACAAAACCAACAATGTCACAACAAGGTCAATTCCCAATAAACCCCAACATGGTTCCTCAACAGAACCAAATCCCTCTGCATCATCCCATCCACATGCAGCAGCAGCAGCAGCAGCAGATGCACATGTCTATGTCCATGCCTATGCACCATCCCAACATGGTCATGCAACAAATGCACATGCCATATCACATGCCACTTCAGGTCCCATACTCCACCCACGATGCTGGATACCCTTCATCCATGAAGCGTCGTCGAGATGACGAAGATCTGGGTATAGCCTCATCGGTGGAATTATCGGCGGCGAAACGCGCCAAGGGACAGGATGTGATATTTAGGATCGTTGTGCCGTCGAAGCAGATCGGGAAGGTTATTGGGAAAGAAGGTTGCCGTATACAGAAGATTCGTGAAGAGACTAGAGCTAACATCAAAATCGCTGATGCTATTGCTGTAAGTTCGTTGTATATTTTTTTTTTGTGGAATCTGGCAGAGAGAAAAATTTAGGGTTTGTGTTTTGGTTTTAATTGTTGTTTGAATTAAAGATGAAATTTTGTGTTCAAATTGTGTTTAGGGATAGTGATAATTTGATTGTTTTATATTGGGGAAAGTTGTTTGGCAATTGTTATAGGGAGAGAAAAAATGATCAGGATAATTAGTTAAAAAAAATTAGTAATTTTTTTTGTATAACTCGTGTTTGTATCTATTCTGGGTTTTGGGGGCTTGCTAGAAGAGTTGAGTTATGTTTTCTACTAAGTAATCAAGTATGTATTTTTTTTTAATGTGAAATCATGATTCGTTTTTATGCCTCGAATCTATCTATTGTGATTTTGGAACAGTTAGAGCTTCCAGTAGACATTTTGGGGTGTCTATGCTAGTTGTTATTGTTGTGAGATAAGCTCATGAAATGGGGTGACCGATACATTTCAAAAAATGTGTGTGGTAGTTATTAATGTGATCTATTTCGGGGTTTCTCCTCTTTGCATAGATAGGGTCATCCGATACTAGTAGATTAACTTTGCCTATTAGATATTCTCAATTCCGCTTTTGATCAACTCACAAGCTTCATAGCAGTCAATTGAAAATTGTCGTTTTTGTAGAGTAGAAAGAACCAGTACTGGTTATACGGGGGCTGGACTTTGGTCAGCACCAGGCGTACTTTCAATTATTTCTCTTTCAGTTATTTCTCCTAGGGCCAAGGGTGTAAGGCCTTGGTCAAAATTGTTTTTGCGGTCACTCTTATTAATCATGGAGCTCTGCTACCTTATAGGAAAGGAAAATATTTGTTATATTATTATTATATACTATTGTCAGCCGATACTGCGAATACATTAGCAGAGGTGTGGAATATTTTTCCTATATACATCTTGCCTTCTAGGATCCAAAATGTGTTTCATTTTTATGTAAACATAACAAATTATATGTAAACATAACAAAATGTCAGTGTACTAATTTAAGATAATGTATGAAGCTATTAGTTATTATTCAAACTAGTTGGTGTTTACCGAATCCAATCTCATGTTTTCCTTATTTGGCAGAGACATGAAGAGCGTGTTATCATTATTAGCTCTAAAGATAATGATGAAATGGTTACGGATGCCGAGAAAGCTCTAGAACAGATAGCCAATTTAATTTTAAAGGTATGATAGGATATATGATGGATTAAACATTGTTTTGTCTCTAACTTCCATACTTCCCATAATATGCATGAGTAGACATGATCTTTGAACGTTGAACATTGATTTGACTATTGAATTGCTGACTGTAATTATATCCCCATATAATTTATGGTTTTTTTTGGACAGACCCGTATAATTTATGCTAAAATCCTCTTCTCAGTAGACTTTATTTATTCTTGGAATGATGTGGTTTGTTGTTATTCTTCTATCTTTGAAACCTCTGAAGGACTAATCTTGCCTTTTTATGTGTTCCAGCACTTATATACCCATCTATTTTGAAAAATAAAGTCACCAAACATTTTTGATAAACGCTAAATGGTTAGGCACGGATTGAAGTATATAACAATGTTTGTAAGCATCCTTGAAATGCACTGGCATTTTACAAAAATAATAAAGTAGGCGCTAAAATACTAAGCAAGCCAAGTCAGTTTTTATTTTTGGAAATGAGTTCACAATGTTTAATATTTTTTTTTGTTTTAATTCTAAATATACCAGTTTCCCCCCTATGCTGTAGATAATTTTAATTTGAATGTGAATATCTTCCTGTAAACTACAAGTCTATCCCACGGGTCAACTTTGAGTCTTTATCTTTTTTTCTTGATTGATGATATGCTTGCGGAACATGTCCAAGAATTGTCAAAGAGCTTGGTTTTGTATACGATGTAGTCATAGTTGGAGAGTCGAGAGAAAATTAGAAGCAGATTATGCAAAGTCTTATGGTTTAACTATCTTGGATATATCATACAAAATGACGAGAATATAAAGGAAGATGTCAACCATATAATCCAAGCCCGAGTCTTCACCTAACTATTTCCAATATTGTATGATAAAGGAGCCACTCATTCTTTTATCTCATGGGATTGTGTGACTTCTCTGCAAGTACTTGTTACCTCTCTACCTTTTAATTGGTGGTCAGCATACCGTTTGCTGAACCCAAATCTCTTGATGAAGCTTTCAGCTCTTGGGCATAAAACTCAAGATTGTTTTGATCAGTGTTCCACTCAAACATCTGGGAGTGATTCTAGGGATGGACGTTTTACTGGACTGCACTCGTAGGTCTGTGATATTCCAAGACCCGGTATTACCCGATTCCTCGAAGCCAACCGACTGAAGTTTCCCCTAAAAGGAGGTGTTCATAAGTTTGTGTTCCTGAATTCTATCAGCGTAAATTCTGGATGTTGCTTTATGGTATCAGAGTGTAATAATCCTCAAACAAATATTTTGGGAATGATGGCCTTGTGTGATTAAACTTTTTTAATGGTTATAGTTGTTATCTTTATAGAAGTAATTAAATATTTGAAGTTATATCTTGGATCAAAATCCGGGATATAACAGTGTGGACTGTGGAGTACAACCATAGAAGCATTGGTAAGATGGATAGACCAGGTGGAGGATAGCCTGTTAGTTCGACACAGTGGAGACCAAACGAACCTATAGGTCCAACCTGCGAGAGAGATTCAAATATAAGATCTATCTCCAAACATGTTTCATGACATAGACATTATCACACTGTTTGATCTATGTAGCTGACCACATCTTGTTTGATCTATGTAGCTGACCACATCTTTTGACAAAAGGTTTTGCAGTTGTTATTATTTTTAATTTTAATACCCTGTCATGCCTGTTATACTATTATTCTTACAAATTGTCGTGCCCCCGTATAGTCTTTTGTTGGATACATATTAAAATAATTTTTTTTTATGCTCAATCATTTAGTAAATTAGCAATAAACCTGATTAAGGGGTAATAAGTCATTCTCTTTAGGTGCATGGCGACTTAGTTTTTTGTGGACCGCTTGTCCATTATTTTAAGAGATATTAGCGCACTACAATCAATAATCATGTTTTCTTGCTGGGTGTCACCTGTGTTTATTGCTGCTATTGAGATGAATTGATAAAGTTATGCTCTTTTTAACAGGAAGATAACAGCAGTCTTGATACATCAAAACTTACTGCAGGGCATGTGGCTGCCAATACAATTAGACTTTTGATTGCTGGTTCCCAGGCAGGTGGATTGATTGGGATGTCAGGTCAAAACATTGAGAAGTTACGCAACTCTTCCGGTGCTATGATTACCGTTCTTGCACCGAGTCAGTTGCCTTTATGTGCTTCTGCCCATGAATCTGATAGAGTAGTACAGGTGGGATGTCTAAAGCCATGCTCATAATTTTTTTCCCCCTCTTTGCAACTCCCTTTCACCATAATATTTTGACTTTATGATACAACAAAGATGACAATATACTTCGTTTTATTGAATTTTTCAATGATTGACCACCTAAATAACAATGTTGGACACTTGCACCAAAGTGTTGAACGATACATACCCTTCAACATATTAAGCATTAGAGTTTCCATGTACAAATCATGCTATACAATCTTTTATATATGATCATTATCTATAATTTGTTTGAAGAGTTTTATCTATTCAGTTCAATTGAGTTTAAATTGTCAATGCTACATTGCTACTTATGAAATTGATCATACCATTCTGCTATTAATTCTGAAGGCCACTGCCCTCCTTTGTTCATAACTATGTTGCTAAATGGTAAATCCTCTGATCAGCAAAGTTAAGACTTAAGATATTATATACATAGTACAAGTATTATTAAGATTATTCGAGGGATCAAAACACTTTATGCTTTGCTTTTCCATTCTTGCTATTATGTTGTTTTGCTGCTGAATTTTGACCCTCTTGTTGAATTTAGTTATCAGGAGATGTTTCCACAGTAATGAAGGCATTGGAGGAGATAGGTTTCCAGTTAAGGTCCGTTAGTGAGCTTCTTTATAGAATTTGAACCTTGCTCAAATACGGTTTCTAAATTTAGTTTCATTTAGTCTCACCTATTTATCAACTCAAATTTTGTTTAGGGAAAATCCCCCAAGACAAGTGATTTCAATCAGCCCAACATACAATTACGCTGCAATTCGACCATCCCAGCCATATCTTGACCCAAATTCAGGTTATTTAAAGTTTTCTATATCAGAACAGCTTTTAGCTGCCATTTTGCAGTTATATTAGGTTTTGAATATTGTCTTACAACCACTTCATCTCTAGGACAACCAATCTTGCAGTTGATTATGTTACATTTGAGATGCTGATTTCGGAAACAATGGTTGGTGGGTTGATCGGAAGATGCGGCTCAAACATATCAAGGATCAGAAATGAGTCTGGAGCAATGATCAAGGTTAGATTTCTAATTACTTCTTCACTTTAGTTCAAATATGTGAACATCAATGACATTTTCATGTAAAATAAATTATTATTCATTTTTTCTTCGTAAGTATCCAAGGTTGCTTTTCAGCTGATTTATTTCTTCACCAATTGGAAAATGTTACAGGTTTATGGTGGAAAAGGTGAGCAGAAGCATAGGCAAATTCAGTTTGGTGGTAGTGCCGAACAGGTGATGAGTTAATCTAATTTTCTAATCATGTGCAAAATTATATGTTGTGCACTTTTTATCATTGTTTGCTGGTTTTGTTCTTTTCCAACATCTATTCATACTTTTTTTGTTGAAACTTTAATTTTTAAACAGGTAGCTTTGGCAAAAAAGAGAGTTGATGAATATATATACGATCAGTTGATACAGCAACCTGATACCTAACAATCAGCGTAAGTATTTAAGAATTTGGTAAATTGAAGGTGTAAATTTTTTTGTGTCCAATTTGTAATAACAAAGGTTCTTCACTTGATTTAGAAGCTTTTAATCCCTTTTTTAAAGGTGACATTTTATGGTTCTTTGGTACTGTAAAATTGTTTACCTGTGGATTAAAATTGAATCATTATTTTAAATGATTTGCTACTGATAGATTAGTTTGAGATTTAATTTAATGAATTTGAAATCAAGTATTCTTATCCTAAATATTTTTGTTCCCCTACCCAAGTAGCTGATTTTAAACTGTACTACTTGAGTTTACTAATTTTCTTTATTAGACAAATCTTAATATATATTGAAGGTGTGCGAGTCAAGCCACGCTCAATGCCCAAAAATATGTTTACTTCTTGGATTCCTAACTCTGTTGGGCTGGATTACTACAATTTATGTGTATAAATAATATTTTGTCACTTGTAAGTTTTGCTCATTGATTTTGTTTTTGTTTTGATATCAACCCTGTATATTTTCTCTTTTTAATTTTGGTCTCTTAGACTGCATTAAATTCAGAGACTTGTTCTAAATAGATTCCAATACTTGAACCATTAAAATACAAATGAGCAAGAGTAAGGATAATACTTGAGCAGTAGAACTCAAAATTAAAATGAATAAAAAGTATAAAAGGGAAGGGTGTGGTCTAAGATCACGTTGAAACCAATTTATATGCTTTCTGGTTAACATTGGTTGTGCTTTGTTCTGAAATTAATAGATTTCTGGTCTACTCAGTTTCCAGAGATGACAAACCTGGAAAGCCAAAATCTCTAGCCTCTGTCAAACTTCCGCTACAAATCCATTCCAGATCTGTTGTTTGACTTATGGGTGCAGGGTGCTTATTTGTTGTTACTTGTTAGTACATGTTGGTTGTGTATGTTGAAATAAACGGATTCCGTTCGTTTTTCATATATTATATTAGGGAATCAATTTGCCGAAGTTCAAACTTGTTTCAGCTTGTACCATATCAACTGTTTTAATGTAGTTTAGGGTATATTCACAATTATTCATTCGGAAGAATAGGAATGCTTAGGCATGTTGCGCGTTTATCATATGTTGGTTAGCATTGCTATGAACTCAATCGAAAAGGCATGTATGTATCAATTTTCTTAATAGTTATTTCATTTACCGTGTTGATAAAGTATATGTTACTTATTCAAACCATTTATTAGGCTAATTTAGTGGCTTTCATGGCTGAGGCTTTTAAATGACTTTTAGCTCTAACGTTAAGAATTTTTATTTTTTTAAAGGAGATTCTAACGTTATCAATTGTAGATTATGATAAATAATTATCGTAGAATCAACATAGGAGGCGCAAGTTTGAGTACAATGAGAATTAAACAGGTTTAATTATTAGGACTGGTATCAGCATATTTAGTCTTCTGGTTTGGTAAATTCTTAGGCAACCTAAAGTTTGGTTAGGTACTGTTACCCTAAAGGCAAAATTCATTCAAAATTTGATTTGATTTTTAAATATATTAGAACAAAAATAAGAGATGGCATTGAATAATAGGTTTCAATGCAAATTTCATAGGTACATCTGTGTTCTCTTTTGTTTCTCATGAGTTTGTAAACTTCTGCTGATAAATATTTTAGAAAATGTCATTTCAATTTTTTATTTTTTATTTTGGTTTTCCTTAGGTTTCTTTCGCTACAATTCATTAATTTATATAATTGTCAAATTGTATTTTTGAACTCGATTAATGCCAACTGGATATTATTTATTTAAATTCTTTGAACGTCAGTCAATATCTTTATTTTGAACTTTGTATTTAAATTCTTTGAATTAAATGTAAAGACATGGTTTATCCTCAATTTATATCTTTGTTTTATTGACTAGTTATATTAGTCACTTATTCAAGTAAATTTGTACTCACCTCTGTCATTGTTGATGAAAATATTAATAGGTTTTTGTAAAACAAGTAGTATACTGCAGTTGTGTGACGGGATGAATCCTAATTCGGGTTTTGATTTTTTTTAATGTCGTTACTGTTTTTCATCTCTAAATCACCAAGTCTAAACATTTCTATATTGAATTGAAATTTGATGTCTGAATGTTGAAGAACTAATATTTTGGTGTGAATATGTACACTTGAAGGACAAAGGCATATATGACCGAGGCAGCAACAAGGTGATTAGGAAATAAGAAGAATAAGGATTAATGGAGATTGATTGAGACATTAGGGGTTCTGGTTTGGACAAAATTGGGATTTTATTTAAATTTCAATTAACTATGAAGGGTGGTTATTGGTATGTATCGAGCTTGCTTGTGAATGATGATGAAGCTAAATGTTAAGAATGTTATTTTCGAGTAGATGTCTAATTTGTCGTAGAAAATTGTCGTTTTTATTCATAATTGTTTGGAGTTTGATGTATTTTTATATGATTGCAGAGTTTAATTTATTCAATATTATTTTAAAAACTCAGAGTTTTCTAGAAGTGAAATAAATGTGGCCACTCAAACCTTTGAGTAGCCACATATACATCACATTCCTACATGTAATAAACCTTTTATTTGATGAAAGGAAGTAAGTATTTTCCAGTAAAAAAAAGTAGACGGAACTAATAATACTATAGGCATTGGCATGATCCATATTTTAATTAATGTTTTACGTATGACATAAAATAATGTATTGAAATTTTAAATATTTCCCTACCTCTAAACCCGGAATTATTGCCTTCAAACTAACATAATTAGAAATGTATTTCTTGTGTCAACCACACATCCCAGCTTGCGAGATAACCATTCAAACAAGCAAATACGTTTGATTGTTGAAACATTAATGTGACAGAGATAGCTCAACGCCACATACATGTCAACAAAAAGACCAAGATTTTTCCAAAAAAAAGAAAAAACATGGAAATAATAATAACAACTATTCGTCTCATTTCCCTTAAAAAATAAATAAATATATTTGTCTCATTTAAATGCCGCAGTATTGTTGAAAGTTTTTTTTTTTTGTTAGGTAGCCTAGTGGCCACCTTATAAGATGAGTAAGTGGGGTGTCCGGGGTTCGAACTCCGACCCCTACATATAATAGTGCATTGTCCTACAAACTGAGCTATACTCACGAGACAATATTGTTGAAAGTTATGGATATTTTTTTCAGTAACCAAAAGTCAAAGCACGAAAGTGTTATTACATAACAAATTGTGTAATTTTTCCTAATTTTTTATGAAATTTTGTGTATTAAATACATTAAAATTTTAAGTATTTGACGTTTAATATTTATTAAATCTAATTTAACATTTAATATGAGACTAATTTATTGTAAGATGGAATTTATGTAATAGAAATTGTATCAATTTATTTCTCAATAAGTTAAAAGTTAATTTTTTTCAATAAATATTTGTTATCTGAGAATCATTTTACTCCATCTATTTCACAATGAGTGAACTATTTGTAAGGAAAAAAGTCACAAAATGAATGGTCATTTTGATTTATAAGACATTATTAATTATTTGTTTTCTAATTCTACCTTCTAATTAATCCTATATTACTTGAAAGCCAATATATTCCACTGTGCATTTATAATAATGATGATCACATCAGTTGGTAGGACAATACATTATCATATGCAGGGGTCGAGGTTCGAACCCTGAACACTCCACTTATTTACCTTATAAGGTGAATTCTAATCACTAGACTGCCTGACAAAAAAAAGTATAATATAATAAAAATATCATTCTCACTCGTTTATAATTTTTTTAATATGTGTGAAATTATCAAAAAAAAGTCTTTCATTGTGAAAAGGGGGAGTATCATTCAAATACTTATTTGATGCTAGTACTTTTCAAGGAACAGGTTAGGTTGATGAATTAACTGCATAAGTTTCCCTCCTCTAGGGACCTCATTTCGCCGAATGTGAGAATTCATTTTGTTTTCTTTGGTCCAACATTAAATCATTGTGTGAAAGCTTCACCACGACCTAATTGTCAATACCCATGATACACCACAATCTAATCTAAGTCTATTATAGGTGAATGGTTCCCCATCATTAAAATTTACTAGTAAATTCCAAACTTTAGGTGTGTTCTACCAAGAAAAAAATATCATATAGGTGTGAGTAAGAAAAATCCTTTAGGTTTGGTATTTTTTAAAACTATATGCAATGTGATTGCATTTATAGTACTACAAAACTTCCACACCTAAAGGATAGCTTAAGCAAAATTACTCCTACTTCTCAATTTATATGTGAATAGCTTAAACAACCGAAGTTCTAAGTATAATATGAAATGATATATTAAAATTATAGCTACTTCTCATAGTCTTAAAACAAAACATAATGAATCAAAGTTTTAATATATCATTTCACATTAGCTGGTACGTTCAAAAAGAAGTATACGTAGATAATTAAATAACATATTAGTAATAACGGTAGGTATAATAGATCAAAAATAGTTAATATTTATTGATATTATAAAATGAAATTAAATAAAAAATAAAAGCATGCAAGTTCCTCCTAAACCCTGCATCTAAAGTCTTTAAAATAAAGCTTATACTATGCCAAAAGAAAAAGTTAACTCCTCAGCCCCCACAGTACAGTTTGAGTACAAGGAAAAAAGAAGACGGTGGTAACGGTTATATACTATATGTAGCCTTAGGCCAATAAGGAAAAAAAGATTGATTGGTTCATGATGACGAAATGCCAAAGTTTGACTTAATTCTAAAAATGAAGGCACCATACAAAACGCGGCACTCACATTCCTCTCTATTCTATTCCATTAGTTAATGATCCAAAGACCAAACAAACACCTACTCATCATATACTACTAACAATAAAAATCAAATAGAAGAGTCAAAGCTTTAAAACGAAATTTTGAAATAAAAGTTCAAAAATGGAAAAGAAAAACGGTAACAAAACTACAAATTAAAGGTTCAATATTCAACCAACAATTCATTTACTTGCCCACAAAACAATATAGGACTTCATTTTTGTTTGGAAGGCAAGAGAGATCATTTTTGCTCAAGATAAGGACAGATAACTAGCACAAGATTTACTCAGTGAACAACAACATATAAACAGTAATTTCTCTAATTCAAATAAAAATAACGAAATGCATTTTTGTAAAGTAAAATAATGAAATACATAGCTACTTTCAAAATCCTAAATATATACTTTCTTCTGTTCCTATTTTATAAACATATTTTTTAGATTAATTGAATAACTAATGTATTTGATCTTTAATTATTGTTAGTGTTAAACATCTGATTTAACAAACATGTATTCCAAATTAAATTTTGTTTTTAATATCTATATCTGTATCATATAGGTTTTTATTGGTGTTGTCTCTATCCCTCATTATAGAAAAAAATTAGTCAAAGCAAATTGATGTATTTGGTCTATACATCAATGGTCTTTAATCATCTTCTATTTTTTATAATCCTTCATTATAAGGAAAAATTAGTCAAATAAAGTCGATGTATTTGGTCTAAATTTTAGGCCAAAAACATCAATATTCTTTAATCATCATTTTTTTTTATAATTAGGAACGAAGGAAATATTAATTAATTAGGGACCGGAGGAATAGTTTATTTTTATTTTTTTTACAAAATAGTTTATGTTTATAAAGCCTTGTATTATTATCTCATTTAAAATTATATGATTCTAAAGTATTCCCTCTGGTCATTTATATGCAAAAAAACATCTTTTTAGATCTATTGAATAACTAAAGTATTTGGTCAATTTACACGCTAAATACATTATTGAACCTAAAAATTTGTTTTTTTGTTATAAACGTGATCAGAGGGAGTATAATCTAGGTATGCGAATTCTTGGGTCGTCCCTGAGTCACAGTGCAAACACCAAACTTCATGAGAAGCTTACCCAAAAAACAAAACTTAAACGACATGTTTAATATTTTTTTGAAAAATATCCAAATTGTTGATCAAATTTTCTTTTTGATCATATATTGTGTTTATAGATAGCTAAATAAATATTCAATTACACTTTCCTTATAAAATTTGCAACTACACATCTACATTATACGATTCGTAAAATCTAACTCAAATGAAAATATTGTTATTGTTTGGTTTGACATCTTTAATCGAGTTCAAACTTAAAATCTCGCAATTATATGTATAAATGAGTTGAATTTGATGTTTGTCACTGTATACAAAACAAAAGAAATGTAAAATTCTTGTGTTTTATGACATAGGAATTCAATTTTAAGTTTAATTTTGTCGTCCATTAAATTTCACACTTTTTTCCCTTCTCTTCGCATGGTTTATCACATTTCTCAAATTTGTTTAAATTCAGTATCAAACAAACGCTACATAAAATTTAGGCTAAATTACACTAGAGGTCTTTTAACTTATTTAATTATATGGTCTCAAATTTAAAGTCGAACAAGATTAATCTTTAATCTAACTATACCGATAGAGAAGCGCCGTCGAGATTTAGAGAAAATATATGTTTCATCTTATAAAAGAGTGAGATTTAGAGAAAATATATTAACAATTGAACTAAGGTTTTACGACTTCTCAATAATGGTCTTGTTAACGAGTGTTCCCGAGACACTCTTTAAACTTTCTAAATTAAGTAATTATTTTTTAAAAATGTCAAACTTTACAATTTCCAGTGCACTGATTACATCAACTTTTATAAAAGTTTACTATTTAAGGTCTTTAATTAGTGTCCCGGAGACACTAGTTAACATTTTCCTTTAGTTTCTACTAGACTCTTGACCCACGTTAATACGGGTTTGTTATAGACTATTAATCAATATATTTTGATTACAATCAACTCAGTCAATTTAAAAAATATATCATTGTAGAATATTACCTAGAATATCGAGTTGAAATAAATCAACTCAATCAATATTATTACTCTCTTTGTTGCACTCTTTTTTAAAAAAAATAAAATTTGTTGAACTATTTATCTACAAACTTTTTTTTTTGGTGGTGGCTGAGATTTGAACCTCACACCTTACATATTTTATGCATTGTCCATACCAAGTGATCTAACACTTAAGATGTGATTTTTTGGTAAAACTTTTTTATGAAATCCGAAACTTTCTCTGTGAACCAATGTCTACTCCCATAGATAATTAAAAAAAAAAAGTCTATTCTCCCTGGAGTAAAAAACGGGTTAATAGTACTTAGTCTTTACCCTATTACAGACGGAAGTTAATTACCTTACTAAAATGCCCCTATGTTCCTTTTTAATTCTCACTTTTACAGTAAATTTTTGTTTTTATTTAACTATTACTTTCAAAGTTCAATGCAACATTAAATATTGTTTTACCAATATCATTCTTAAATATTTATTGCGGAGATAGAAACATATACAATGAAATATTAAATTAATAAGGCTATTATAGTAAAAGTAAAACAATTGTATCAAAAGTAATAACATTTATTAATTGTATTAATTTGTATAAAATGTTAAAAAGTGACAATTAAAAACGAACCGAGGAGCACATAGATAGCTGCTGTAAGCATGATTCATAATGTTCTAAATCCAATGCAATCCAATCCAGCATGTACCTTTCTTTATCTGTCTTGTTTCCAAACCTGTTTCTTTCTCCAGAACCCAAGTAAGTAACTTTGACCCCCACCCCCCTCTCTCTCCTCTTTTTCTCACTCCAAATTTATTATAGATTCTACCATTACATTTCATTATTAGTACTACCAA
>Ga0315913_1004685_pt1 | contig 16557 bp, 9 predicted proteins | sample MpolsnodulesMG_FD_207736 | JGI IMG/M metagenome (GOLD analysis project Ga0315913, IMG submission 207736) | Medicago polymorpha root nodule microbial communities from Los Angeles, California, United States - small nodules | ecosystem: Host-associated > Plants > Roots > Nodule | place: USA... | reverse complement strand
TAGTTGTAAATTTAACCCCTTTGGATCAGATCTATTTTCGAAGAGAGTTTGCAATAATCTCATCAAAATTACATTAGTTAATCATTACTTAGAAATAATAGTGATGTTTTCAAATACGTTACAAATTTGGTACGATTCATACGTCGTTGAAGGACATATTAAGGCACATTTTATCGCTATATTGTATATCTAATAAGGATTTGTCTAACATGTGCAATGTTGCACATGTTAAAACAATTAAAAGTAAAAAAAAATTGCAAAAATTTATTTTCAATTAAAAAATTATATATTTAATATAAAATGTACGTTTCAATACAAACTTATTATTTTGTTTAAAAAAAATACAAATTTATTATTTTAAACTTCTTAATATGTGGAAATTTGCACATGATGGAAACAATCATCTAATAATCACATTTGTGTTTTTCGATAGACACATACATGACACATGTCAGATATAACTTATCGATCATTATAACAGTCGATAGGACCCGTATGTCGCACGGGTCGAAAGTCTAGTATATATAAATGTTAAACAGTTCTGAAAAGTTTGCCCTAATCCTGATCCCGCCTTTTTTGGTGGGTCTGAGTAATTTTTATGAAAAAAAGAGTTTGCAAGGAATCGAACCAAGTACCATATGCTTATAATCACATTTGCACATGATGGAAACAATCATCTAATAATCACATTTGTGTTTTTCGATAGGCACATACATGACACATGTCAGATATAACTTATCGATCATTATAACAGTCGATAGGACCCGTGTGTCGCACGGGTCGAAAGTCTAGTATATATAAATGTTAAACAGTTCTGAAAAGTTTGCCATAATCCTGATCCTGCCTTTTTTGGTGGGTCTGAGTAATTTTTATGAAAAAAAGAGTTTGCAAGGAATCGAACCAAGTACCATATGCTTACACTTTACAAATATAGCCACTATGCCACTTCTATTTTTGTTGAAATATTGTTGCTTCCAAAAATGAAATACATGACTAAAACATTTTTTTTAAAGCCCCTACCGCCCTATCGGTTTCCTCTCTCATAGCAGTTATTTTTTATTATTAGTGGTACCTTTATTGATAGTAGTTCTTTTTCATTTTTTTTTTGTGTACGCTAACTACGTGTTACGATATTAAAGTTGCATCTTTAAAACTGTAGATAATTTGACTGATCCAGATGATAATTTTTTCATTAGAAACTTCAATTTTTCCTGTAATTTTGCCGACCTCTTTGTTTCTCCAATATTATATTACATGAAGTTTTTGTTCTGACTTTTTATTTGTAAAAATCACTGCAGTAGACTATAATATTACTTTGTTTTGGCAAAGTAATGACTTTGATTCCATATTCATTTTTGTTGATGCAAACTAAATGTTGTTAATTTGCTTCTTTGAGATTGTGCATGTCGATCACTCTCAATTGTCACTTAGTTTGATTGTTTCTGAGTTTAAATGTTACTCTACGATTAATAATATAACCAATTTGATATTTTACATATGAAACTCTACAAAAATCCGTGCATCGCACGGGTTAGAGTCTAGTATATAAATAAGCGTACTCTCGTATTGGATTAAAATGTGAGTACTAGGCAACATATAATGAAGGAACTCATATATAAATGCTTCAAGATTTTTCAATAAAGGTATGGTGTTTAAGACACTTTTACTCTTAGTCTAATGTGGTGATCATCAGAGTTATAGGCTTCCCACTTGCCAACGGTGTGATTTTATATTATAGTTGATTGTTTGACTAAAAATGACCGACTCTTTGTATCAAAACTCTTTTTTGTGAATATGGTAACTTTCAATGCCACAACTGATCAAAAAAGGTAAAACGACTTTTATATATCAATCACTTTTTTTAAAGGACTTTTTATGCAATTTTTAATTAAGTGTGTTGTAAAAAATATAAATTGTAAAACTATTCATAATAAAAACATTATTAAATTTTGTTTATATATATAACACATAACTCGACAGACCGTACCTATATGTAGAGTTATCAAATTGGGCACGACCAATTTGATTATTGCTCCATGCGTTCTTTGAATTGTTCAATTTTTAAAATAAGTCAATCAGATCATATCTCACACAAGGCTACTGGTATTTGAATCAGGAACGCAGCGGTAGTTAACTACCACGGTTGGATATGCCAATGGTAGTTAACTACCGCTGAGGGGCAATTTTGTATTTTTCATGTGTTATTAGAAAGCTTTTGAAGTTAGAAAAGTAATTTTCATAGAATAATTACCGACCAATTTGGCATGTATTTTGGTATGAATTGAGTTGTAAATTAAGCCAAAAAAAGAGTGGTATTTTTTTAAGGAAATAATGGTATCTATTTTTGTTCGACCTAATTAATTAGTCTGATCTTATATTATTTTATTAATTAAATTATTGAAATACTTTAAAAAGAAAAAAAATATATTGACCCATTGGCTCGGACAATCCAAAATAATTGGGTTTAATCATTTGCAAAAAACGACCCGACCCAAATTGTCCCACTTGACAACTTAAAGGATGAGTTTGATTTGTTAAAAATATTAAATGACACAGAAACTTTAGTTATATTGTATTTGTTATAAAACGGTTGCAAGATACATCAAGGGACAAATAACATGACAAAAACTGAAATTATTATCTCTCACTAAATCATATTACAACTTTTTATTCTTACCACAAATTGTATAAAATGTCAAATTAACTTTTTGTTCGTCAAACATCGTTTTAAACAAAAATTGTCCAATACCATAAAAGTTTGTCTTGTGTTGTTCTGCCTTATGTTGTGGTGTTTTGTATTGTTCTATCAGTACTTACCTTAAGTCTATTATCTATACTTCCTTAAATACAACCATCTATATTGCATGTCTATGCTAACTCCTTCTTCAAGACTCCGTAAGGTATAATCTTTCCCATTTAATCTATTTTTAATTTAAAAAAAATTGGAGGGGGGGGGGGCGATAGGAAAATCAATTGGATTAGTTGGAATAATGTTTGTTTTTGTAAGGAGTATGGCGGGCTGTGGGTGAGGCAGGTGCGAGAGTTTAATTACGCTTTCTTAGGAAAATGGTGTTGGCGGTTATTAGTGGAGAGGATGAGTTTTTGATATAGGGTTCTGGTTGCGAGGTATGGTGACGAGGTAGGGAGGTGGGGGCCGAAGTGGTTCTTCTTGATGGCGGGAGATAGCCAAAATTTGTGATGGTTTAGGTGGTGTTGGTGGAGGGTGGTTTCAAGATTGTGTTTCGCGGAAGGGGGGCAATGGTGTTGATACCTTCTTTTGACATGATCAGTGGTTAGGTGGTGTGTCTCTGTGTGTGCACTTTAGGCGTTTACTTGAGCTAGCGGTTGATAAGTACTGTACTGTGTCGCTGATGTCAGCTCTCAGGTGGGACGTCGGGGGCGCGGCGTGGAGATGTAGGAGACAGTTGTGGGCTTGGGAGGAGGAGTGTGTCACTTTACTTCGCAGTGTTTCTTTGCAGTTTAATGTTACAGATTCATGGTGGTGGTAGCTGGATCCAATTGGAGGCTACTCAGTCTGCATCGTTTATCTGCTTTTAACCTCACATGATACTACCCAGGTCGATACATCGGCGAATTTAATCTGGCATAAACAAGTTCCCCTAAAAGTTTCAATTCTTGCTAGGAGGCTTGTGCGAGATCGGTTGCCTACAAGATCAAACTTGTTGGATCGTGGTATTATTACAATTGTTTATGCGGCTTGTTTGGCAGGTTGTGGTCACTTGGAGACTTCTCAACATCTATTCTTATCGTGCACCTTTTATGGCTCTTTATGGTATGAGGCGTGGTCCTGGATTGGTGTGTCGGGACCAGCTCCTCACAGCATTTCCGAACATTTTTATCAGTTTACTCATTCTGCGGGTGGTTTGCGTGCAAAACGCTCTTTTTTGCAGCTAGTTTGGTTACTTTGTGCTTGGATTATATGGAATGATCGTAACAATAAGCTATTTAACAATGTATCATCTTCCATACCTCAACTGTTAGAGAAAGTAAAACACTATTCTTTATGGTGGCTTAAAGCCAGGGTCGTTCCTAGAGTTTTACAGGCCTTAGGCATAATATGAGAAAAGGGCCCCGTACATAATAACATCATAAATTTTTTTAGCTCATTGTTGTGATTTTGTAAGATCTTCTTTTCGTTTTCCCCCTGCTTTTGACAACCAAAAAAGAACAAAAAAGGATGAGTGGGCATATGATCCTAAATGTGTCTCACATTATTTAGCATAATGATATAATTTAATTTTTTGGAACCTTTGAAAGACAACATTAAGATTAATTTCTTTAGTAGGCTTATTTTCAACTAAAATATAATTTGTTTTGTTATAAAATTCCCAATTTCTTGGATAATAAATATGATCAATATTAGTGAGACACATTATTAGAATCAAAGGGCCCAAAAAAATATCACAAATTTATTCGATAATAATTTTTTTGGTACATTATTAAGAAAAACTATAAAATTTATAGGCATGGTGTATATATAGCAAATTGAGACAAAACAGCCATAAATATTAACAGGCTTCAGCACAGCCTTTCAATAGAAATTTTTTTAGGGCCCCATACCGGCAAGGGCCCTAGGCCGTCGCACCCCCGGCCTATGTCTAGGGTCGGCCCTGCTTAAAGCCAGTAACACCAACTTTGTTTATGGCTATAATTCGTGGTGGTTGTGTTTAGGCATTGGCTAATCGCTTTTTGTAACAATGACAACTTGTAATTATTAGACTTCTCTTTGGTACACCTTGTGATTTGGAGACTTCCTATCGTTGTTAATATATACCATTTTTTATTGTTAAAAAAATAAGAAAAACACAATTAGTATTTAGCCCACAAGAGTGACCAAAGTACAAGGAATACTCCATCTATCAAAGAATAAAAAAAAGCTAAAAGCGGGTATTAAAAAGACTATTTGAAAACTACTCATAATACAAAAAGTGTCCCACATTCTTCCTAACTAGTAGCCACCTCCAAGAAGTGCCTTTAATTAGTATCATCAAACAAATCCTCAACGTTGGTTTCTCATCCGAGAAAATAACACCATTTTCTCGTATCCTAAAAGACAACAATATATTAATTTGTTCTATGTTAACGTTGTGATGTTGAGATTATATCGGGGGTTAAAGCTACATATTTCAGGATTTTTTTCATGCGTGAGCTGGTTGATAGATTTGCTTCACTTTTTTTTTTTTGGATTAAAGATTTAAAGTCTTGAAAAATATTATAAGTAGCCAAGCCACCGTGGAAAAAACATATATCACCGACTTGTGTGCTTTTAGTTTATGCCCAACATATACAGCTAGCTTTTGATATCCTGTAGAGGGTCCTCACTGTTTGTGTTCCAATAGGCTACATAGTCATGCAAATTTCAATCTTTTGGTTACAATAAAAAGCAGCACGTACCTAAAGATCTGTCATGTTTGTGTTAAAGTTTTATCTTTAATTTAACGAACGACGTGCAGCTGATTAAGTAAAAAATAGATCATCTACCAAGTCCATCAAGAGATTGCTTCAATCCCTAATTTGCTACGGTGTAAAACACTATACGCGTAAAGGTTTTAAAAATATTTGTTTGTTTGTAAAAGTGGGGTAGCCAACTAGGTAAGCATAGTTGTTATGTAGTGGAAACTGGAAATGGGTCCTCTGTATTTTTTTTATGAGCACAAATATTATTATGAGAGTAAGGAGGTATAAGGTATTCCAACTCACCATCAATTAGATGGTATGAATACAATCCATTCCATTTTTACACCGGCGATAATACCTTTAGCACATGCTATTACTAAGTTAATTAGGTTAGGTATACAAATGTCAGGAGGAAATCCTTTAGACTAAGTGTGTTACATGATTATTTCTAAGATTGTTAGTATAAAATTAAGAATCTGAATTGAGTAAGCTACGAATACCCTATATCAAGCATATATATATTCATGTTGTAATGATGGGAATGTATTAGGACAAGATATAGTATATTTCATGTGACGAGGCTTTATTTCCTTCATTTTCCAAAGGTCCGTTGGTTGCCAAACACAATAAATCAGAAATCTTTGTGAGCCTGCAAGTGTCAAGCAATTCATGCATGTCACTGATAAAGACACATACACCTGGTCAAAACGGTTAGCACTTGGGTGACAAAGAGTTGAGTGACATTGGTGATATTGGCCAATCACAATGTCGCAATGCTTGTGAAAGAGAGAAAAACACAAGTATTGTGACATTGTGATTGGCCAATGTCACCAATGTCACCCAACTCTATGTCACCCAAGTGCTATCCGATCAAAACCTAACAATTAAGCATGCAATACATGAAGGGAGGTCTAGAGTCTTTCAGCAAAGCCCTCCACATTTACTATGAACACTAATTTTTAACTTACAAGGAATGCTAGCCATACTCATTTTAACACACTTTTTAATACTCACTCTTTTATTGAATGAAATATATATGGGTTACACCACTTTGGCAATGGTTCTCATATAAAGTAGCCAGGCTTACATATATTTCATCTAATAAGAGAGAGCGAGTGTTAAAAAGTAAATGTTAAAATGAATGTTGCTAACATTATTCATGACGCTATACGTCACTCTAAAAATAAATACATGGAGCGTGGTTCAATTGATAAAGATTTAACTTAGATTTCACAAGGGTTTGAGTTCAAATCTTAGTGTCGATGTGAGGATCTCATTGATGAGTAATACATAACTATCTCTAAGTTGAATTTTGAAGTTTTCTCCAATCAATCCAGATGAATTGAACTTAGAGAAAAACTCGTCATGTGGCTGGAGGTGATTCAATTTCGTCTAATCCTTATTCTTATCGAACCAAAAACAAAAGTATAATGTTACATTTATCTAAATCCCCATTCACATCGTAATCCTAATAACTACTAATGTGTCACATTTATGTAGCATATAAGGAAGGAAAAAAATCTACGAGTACTAGTATTTCATTATTCCATCCAAACATTCTCCTAATCCTTCCCATTCCAGGGGTTGTAATTCGTTTTCTTGACCTCTCCCTCACAATCAATAAAATGTTCTCTCATAATGCCTTAATTTATTGAAACAAGATCATAAAGCTTTAATTATTGAAACAAAAAATAGCCTTAATTATTGAAACAAATGTAACTTTCATCAATTTGTCAAAACCGAGTCCAACTAGCTAGCTAGCTAGTGAACCTGAAAATCAGGTAAGAATGGATCGATCAATATCTAATTTTGAATCATTATTTGAGCATCACTATCTCATGATCTGCAACAATGCTAAGTGCCATCACACGTAGTCAACAATTCCTAAATCTCAGGATAACTATACATATAGCCATGTAGTTGGATTTCATACCACAAATTCTAGCTAGCTATATATCCCAATGAGCACATACATGACACACAGACACGTCGACACCGATAATAATTCAAAAAATGACATAATTTAATGTAACCATATGTGTTAGTGTCGGTATCGAATATTAAATATCAAACATTAGAACACACCTAATCTGATGAATATTTATGTTTCAGTCCCACTATATAACTTAATTCATTATATAATTAATCTCCGATGGTGACTATAATCCGACAACCCAGCAGCTAGCGATAGCGAAATAACTTCATTGATATTTATGCTACTATTGTATAGTGATGACTCATGAGTCATGAAAGAGCGATATTATTTCTTTTCAGTTATTTGTGCAATGGTGTTTCGATATAATGTGCAAGGTGGAATTAGACGTTACGTATAAAATATGTAAGCTTCAAAAGTAAATTGTGGCATAATGTAAAACTACGTAATGGTTCGCCAAACTTTCTCAATAATCCAGCCAAAGTGTTGAGTAAGAGTGCATCATAAGCAAAACTTGTGAAAATAACACAGAACATACAACAAGGATTCTCTAGCAGGCTGAAATTAAGCCACGCAGAGCAGTGTTCTTCTCAAAATGATCGCAAGCCTCCAACCTTCAAAATAGGTTTACAACAAACAAAATCATAGATATATCGTATCGTGTATAAATATTTATGTACTTAAGTTGCATTTGTGGGATGTTAAAGTTTGAAGGCATATTACTGTCCAAAAAAAAATATTCTTAGGTATATATTTGCTTGAGGGCCTTTATCATTTCAATTAACTTTTGAGAGTGAAATTAAGGTCCATTTAACATGATATTACTAAAATTGGATTTTTCAAGTATGTTATGAAAATTGAACCCAAGCCAACAGACAAGTTGTGGAAATTGGATCTAAGTCTACGCTAGGTGTGTGTTTGAACATTAAAGTTGCATTTTTATTCTACATCACTAAGGTGCGTCTTTGGACAAAACCACAGCCCTGAAAGCAAATTTCCGATGGATCTCCGGTGCAACTTAAATCCGGTTTTGCTCCCCAAGGTTTACTCAACTACGTGTTTGAACTCGTGCACTCGAGGCCAAACACGATGGAGCTTCACAAACAATGCCCGGAATAATTAAGAGTAGAATAGAAAGCATGAACTTAATTTTTCCCTTCCCATTGCACGACTAATGCATTTCTATATATGATTCTCCTCTTGTATAAAGATATTGCTCCCCTATATTTCTCCTCCAAAGATTTCTATATATGCCTTTTCTATACGTTGCAGCCAATAATAGTATTCTCTTAATACTAACTAATGCTCATAAAACATATCTTTTTACCGTTGGAAATATGTAACAGACCATTAACCATAGGAAGCAATCGGTTATGATTTAAAGAGAGAATAATAGTAGGATTAAAGTCAATTGATTGTCATTATATCCACACATTTGAGATAGTTTTTGAAAATGGGATTGAATCACATCCAATAGTATCATGGTGTCCACAAAATCATATTGATTACACCCTCCGATAACTATTATAAGCAAAAATCAACATTTTGAATTCATTCATTAAATGATGTATGTGATCTATAATAAAGAATATATACATCAGTTAATAAATGAATCTAAAATGTTAGTGCTTATAATAGTGACCGGAGGGTGTACTTCTAATTCAACATCTCTGGATTGATTAATTAATCTATCATTCTACAAAACTTATACATCATTTTTTTCTTTCTTTTTTACCATGTTATTGGTGCAAGTATTCCATCGACTCTTGTCAATGATTGATCTTAATCGGAAAATTCGGCTAACTATCTTTAACGAAGTCACTCCTCACAATCATATTTTTTCATAGTGATCTAGATGAGTTATACGGTTGAGGGTGTCTGTTGAGCCTTAGGGATGAGCGTGCGATGCTCAAGTTGTTGGGTTGGATACTCGGATTAGGCCTTGTCATCCATATTTGTTAATGGAAAAATGTGTAATAAATAATATAATAGAAAAATGTTTTTTAAATAGATGTAAATTCACAAAATAAATAAGAAAGACGGTAAACTAATAAAGAAAAAAAGAGAGCATATAAATGCTTATCATATTCAAGGTTGTCTCAAAATTATAATGCTTCTTAATTCTTACTATCATATTCAAGGCTGCTCATATTAGAATAACTCTTCTAAATATCAAGTAATAAATAATTGAATATTTTTAATATTCTAACATCTTTGTTTATCCACTATTTTTTCAACTATATGTATTTCATAAAAAAATGATATTTAATTTTAGGTTGAGAGGAGGTGGTTCTAGGAGTTACAACTAAGTTCACATGTAATGATGTATGTATAGAGGCCCCCACAAGGCATTGAGGAAATTAAAAAAATGAGACCAACCCTACACATGGCATAAACAAGTATGAGAGAGAATGGTCCTTCACATGGACATGTTCCCTTTCCTCTTCCTTTAAGCCAACGCTCCTGATTTCTCTCCCAAAACAGCATCTTGACCGTTCCTTATGGTAAACTATGTCCCACCTTTGTCCTCTAAATGTAGGGACATGTTGCTTTCAACTTTGTTACTCCTTCTACCGACACCTTTCCTTGTCTTTCTCCATTATTTATTCATCTATTCATTCAATACAAAGAAAATTAATTGCACCTTCTCCTTTATCATCATATATAAAATACAACCTTGCATACTTGTATTTTCATCTCACATCTCATATCTCAAACTCTTCAACATCTCACAAAGATTATCATAACTTACAAGGACTTTCTTGCTTGCTTCTATACAATTGTTAGAGAAATTCTGAATTATTTGAAAGATGGAAAACAGTGTTGCATATGAGAATGATCTCAACATGAAGGCTACTGAGCTAAGGTTAGGACTTCCAGGGACAGAACAAAATGAAGAACAAAAAGCACTTCCTGCAAAAATTTCCAACAAAAGACCATTGACTGAAACTTCAAAGGATAGTGGTTCAAAAACTTCTGATGATGCAGCACCTCCTTCAAAGTAAGTTCAAAAGATTATCAAAATTTTAATGACTTCTTTTTTCTTTCTACCTTATAAAGGGTTGCATGACTTGCAAGATGTTTTCATTTTGGTATCTGAAATTTTTTGAGTTAATTGATTAATGATGAATATTTTTTTGACTTGCAGGGCTAAGATAGTGGGGTGGCCACCAATAAGATCTTACAGGAAGAACAGTTTGCAGGAGGCTGAGGCTTCTGGGATTTATGTGAAAGTGAGTTTGGATGGAGCTCCTTATCTTAGGAAAATTGATTTGAGGGTCTATGGAGGCTATGCACAACTTCTCAAAGCTTTGGAAAGCATGTTCAAGTTAACCATAGGTGATTATTCTGAAAAAGAAGGTTATAAAGGATCTGAATATGAACCTACATATGAAGACAAAGATGGTGATTGGATGTTAGTTGGAGATGTTCCTTGGGAGTAAGTCCTTTTTTTCTCTCTATGCTTTTGTTTGATTTGAATTAATTTGATGGTTAATTAGCAATAATTAAATTAAATGAATTTAAACTTTAAACTGACATAACTATGCTTTATTTTCTGCAGCATGTTTGTGACTTCTTGTAAAAGACTAAGAATCATGAAAGGATCAGAAGCTAGAGGTGTTTGAGAAACAAACAACAAAGTTAGTATGAAAAGTGAAGTGTTTTGGTGTGAAGGGAGAAAAAACAAAGAACCTTTCTGCTTGTGTTATCGGAAGAACTAAACAAATGGGTTTTTGAATCACTGTAGTGTATGCTATGCTATCAGCATACATATCTATCTGAAGTTCTGCTCTAAGGAAGGGAAATGGAAGATACAGTGCAGTTTCTTAGTTTCCTCAACATTAATTAATTTCTGGTTACTTTAGCATCTAGGAAGAGATGCTATTCTATGCTGTTAATTATTTCCACTGATTTTTTTTCTTTCTATGTTTCAAATGAGAAATCTCATAGAGATTTGCTATCAAATGAAAGAGATAGAAAAGGGTGATAATATGTATGTATTATATTGTTTATCCAAGTTTTTTCTTGTATTGATGCAAGATTAATACAGTGTAATATACCAAGTGTTGTATAAATTTCTTTGTTATTGAATGGACTAAAAATTAAGTATGTGCACTCCTCTAACTTTCATCTATATTTGTTTGGATCACATCTCATATAATCAACTAATTAAATTCCAAAACAAGAGACAATTGAATTCTGGTTAATTTGTTATATTTTTTGTATTTCAATAATTTAAATAAATACCATCATCTAGCTTCATGACCAAGTAAGAAGACATGCCAATCGATATAATTTTTTGTTGAACACCTTCATCTAGCACTTGTAGTGTATTTCTTGAGTATAAAGATGATATCTTCATTTTACATATGCAATTGTCACCTTCAAAAATAAAAATGCAATTGTCAGTTTTTTATTAAAAATTTTAAAATCATATTGCTGTTAATTTTATTTTTAATTAAAATCCATAGGTGACCTCTTCCTTAGTTTAGTACAAATCTTTTTTTTTTTTGAGAGACGTTTAGTACAAATCTTTATTATTCATCATATTCACCTGCACACAATCCTTACATATCTAGGCAATTCATTTCTTATCCAAACCTGACCCAAAATAGTGCGCATAAGGAATCTCATTATTAGTCTGCAAATATATATATATTTAGAGGTGATTATGCAAAGGACAGGGAAGACAATTATTATTGGTGGTTGGGTATAATAATCTACACAGAAAGTGATCTAATATTTGATAAAAATAAAAGGTAATGGACAAAAATTGCAGAAAACAATATCTGCCTATTAATTTAAATACTCAGATTCATTGAAATATAGTTGGTAATAGTGATAAACAAAATTGTGGTTAGTGGTTTATGTTATAGTCTATGGATATACCATATACTATGCAGTGGCCTAGTGGGGGGTTAAGGAAGAGAAGGTTGCTCTATAAATCCATAATGTGGATTTGGATTGTGTGTTGTAAAAAAAAGCACACAGTTTTACACAGTCTTAGATCATAACCATTGATTTCAGATCAGACAGTTCAGATTACGTATTATCAAAAGCAACTAGAAACGATCTTAAACGTCAATTTTAGATCAGATGACTATTACGAATAATTGTGTGAAACTATGTGCTTTTTTTACAGCACAAAATCCAAATCCCCATAATGTTTGTTCAAAAGACCTCTAATTTATCGGAACGTATCTCCCTGCCAGACAAATCTATTTAGAGATACGTTCCAATCAACCTTTTCCTATTGGAAGTTATCTCTCAATCGGTCTTTTTCAGGGTTTGATTCAACCTCCCTTAGTTATAAAATTTGATATTTCCTCTATTTTTTTTCTTTTGATGTTTTAAGACTTCAATTGTATTTTAAAATATTTGATGTTTTAGTATATTTAATATTTTTTTTCTCAAGTTTACCCTTGTTGAAAAACACACACCATAAAACTATTAAATGAGTTGTGACATTTGCCTTATCACATGTGAATTTAATTATAAACAAAGACTTTTTAGTCCAAAATATACAAATATTTATATACTTTAATTACTCTTAAGACTTGTGACAAAAACTAAAACATCAAAAGATAAAAAAAAAACGATGGGAGTAGTAGTCAGAGAACAACCAATAAGACCATATATTCCAATTTTAATTATGATATGAATAAATGAGTCAAAGCAGCCTTAAATAGAGTATAGAAGCCGTGTATACAAAATGGACTATATGCAGCTCACCCTACTAATAAAACATTAATGGTGGCGGCAATTTATCAAAGAAGCTGTTTTAAGGTAATTGATGAGCATGGTGAAAGTAAGTTCATGCATCTCTGTAGCATAATTTATTAATTTAAGTAGTATTGAAGATGAAGATGAGGATGAGGAATAACTTCATTTTAATAACGCATGCATGATGGTGCCTTTTTTCTCCATATTTTGTGTGGGTCATCTTTTGGGTTTAGAAAGTATCCTATGCTTCTATACCTATATATATTTTTGTCAAATGACCTAAGTTGCTAGAACTATAATTCTATCATTAATAAGAACTATAATTCCATTTTTGAAGGGCACTAACATTAATATTGTATCATTGATAATAATTTCACATAATTAAAAATGTGTATCTTTCTTTATTGAAAATATTAATCATGTCTGTTGAAGTTTAATTAAGGACTCAAAGTTTTAGAAAGAAATCGCAGGCACAATTCTATGTTCACAAATTTTTCTGAAAGAAAGTTCACAAAATTATAAACCCCTTAATTTGTCTAAAATAAAATAAAATTTAAGACCCCTTAATAAATTTCACATATAAAAAGAGTTGCACCCATTTTCTTTTACGGCGGGGTTGATAGCACAATTAATTTATTTTTTAATCCATTTCTATCTCATTTTTGTCTGTTTCTAACTCTATAACCTGATTTCTATAAAATGAAAAAGAATTATTAAACCTTATAAGTCGCCTTTCCAAACTATACAAACCCCAAGTAAACACAACTCATACACATAACAATGAGTATGAATCTATAATACCTTTCAGAGGAAAGGATCAACTTGTATCTCATGAGTCAAACAATGATAGATCCCTCGGACAAAATCCTTCATTAGGATCAAGACACCGCACTCGGTTATAAAAGACGATATCCTACAAAACAAATTTATCTAACTAAAAACAACACTCTACAACATGTTGCTCCTCCCAAGCAAACAACTGAATATGCCACCTCCATGTATCCCCTCTGGACCCCAAACCTAACCTACACATTTCATCCACTAAAATATTGCGATCTACATATAACTCAAAAAATCTTCTAAATCTAGAGCAGAGAAGACCACTGTACTTGCAAAAGTACAATAATAGAATATAGGGTTTAGACTGTTTATGTCATGCCTTGAGAAGGCTCTCAAGGGTTGTATTTATAGCCCTCTATGAGCTTGATTTATGGTTACTTAGGCAATAAGTAACAAGGGTATTTAGGTATTTAGGACGCATTCTAGAGGCTTCTAGAAGCAGGTAAAGGCGGTGCCCTGGGGAGGACACACCTTGAGCCATATGGCCCTTCTAGAGGGCGCTGAGGCTTCTGAAAGAGTCTAAAATCTCTTCTGGAGCTCTTTTAGGTCTTTAGGAATATATTGACTGTCCACAGCCCCCCAAGCACGAGTCTTGGGACAAGCCAAAGTGATTGAATTGCTTAAAATTTTTCGCTATGCTTCTCGTCCGAATTTGGAGAGTCCCCTTAGGGTGATTTCACTTTTCCTTCGAAGCCCCCCAGGGAATATATATTCGAATTGTTTTATAGGTTGACCACTCATAGCCCCCCAAGCACGAGCCTTAGGAGAAGGTGAAGTGGTTTGTATCATCGTGACGAGTTGACTTTTTTATGGCGATTCCTCAAGGGCGAGTACTCGAAAGAATACAAGGCAAGCTCTTTGTTTTATCGAGAGATCTAACGGTTCAGATTTCGTGACCTTTTGAATGTTGTTTAACGTGCTTTAGTTTATTTGTGTTTTATTTGGTGTTATGTGTTGAAAATGCAACCTTCCTTGTAGATTGCCTTAGGGCTCTGACTGTGGAAAATTTTGCTTGCGCACTTGAGCGTATTGTTGCTCGTGGTTGTCACTTTTTTAATTGTGCATGCTGGTGAATCTCCTACATCAATTTGTGGTTTTTAAAGGTCAAGTTATGAGAAGTTTCTTTTTTCTTTTTTGCGAGTCTACTACCTAGACATATGTGTTGGTTGAGTTTGCTGAATTTGTTTCAGGAATTCTCACCGGTTGAATTCTTACAGGTGAGTTTGTTATTTCGTTGGCGATTTGAGCATCTTGGCAGCCTTCGTCGACTTTGATTATTGAGCTTCGTTTATGGCATGATGTCCCGACGACTATTGTCGGCTCGGATTATCAACATTGGTGTGATGTCCCGGTGACTTTTGTCGGCTCGGATTATCAACATTGGTATGATGTCCTGGCGACTTTTGTCGGCTCGGACTATCAACATTGGCGTGATGTCCCAGTGACTTTTGTCGGTTCGGATTATCAACATTGGCGTGATGTCTCGGCGACTTTTGTCGGCTCGAATTATCCCGGCGACTTTTGTCGACTCGGTTTTTCCCGACGATTTTTGTCAGCTCAGATTATCTTCCATTGTTCGGCGACTTTGAGACTTCATTTGTCCATTCTCTTGTTTTGATTTTCTCTTTGGCGGTTGATTTGTAGAATACGCCCCGTCAGAGCCTTTGACAAGGTTGACGTTTAGGGCGCCGAGTCGATTTGTAGAATCTACCCTGTCAGAGCCTTTAACAAGGTTGACGTTTAGGGCGCCGAGTCGATTTGTAGATTCTCGTGGATATTGTAGTAGCACCTGAACAAAATAACAAACAAAAACGACAAAGTATTTTTAGAAAGTAGGGTGCCTCGTTAAAAACCTGCAAAACAAATCTCAAAGGTCGAGAAAGGTTAGAATAACTCTGTGTTTCATCTTCAAGCTCTTAACGGCGGGATCGTTGCTTTCTACATTTCATTCTGGCGTGTTGTTTGGTGAGTTCTTCCTTTTAATCTCGCCCTTGGCGGGTTTGTTTGCCTCTCAAATTTTATTTATCTGAAATATAATGTTACTTCCGAACTTCCAAAATAAAGGAGTCTTAATCATACTCAATTCTATTTAATGAGAACTAATTACTCGTTGTCTTCTCTTATTAACTCGTCCATATCTTCTACTCCCCTTCATATTCTTTTCATTCTAACATTCTTATTTGATTATCTTGTGTTTTTAATCCCTTTCTTTCTTCTATTAGATTGGAACTAAGTCTTCCTACTACTTTTCTTAAATCTACTTCTTAATTATATTGAAACTAACTCGTCCACTTCGCTCTTTTTATTTTATACTCCGTCTTTTTAACCTTCTAACTTGAAGTTTAACTTACTTGATATTTTATTTTCTCTGTCTTTACTTCCTCCTATGAAGTTGCCTCCTATTAAAAAAACGAATACTCTCCCCATGAGAAATGCTAAGCACAAACGCTCAACCAATCTCCCTTCAACACACGCCTGCTCACGATGCCACGTTGCAAAAATAACTTAACGCTTCACTTGTTAACCGGTTCAAAGTGTTACTGCATTCTTTTTTGGGTTAATAGGTCTTTACCCCCCTGTAATATAGGTCATTTTTGGTTTTCCCCCCTGTAAAATATTTTTTTTGATTTACCCTCTGTAAA
>Ga0315913_1004683_pt1 | contig 16558 bp, 9 predicted proteins | sample MpolsnodulesMG_FD_207736 | JGI IMG/M metagenome (GOLD analysis project Ga0315913, IMG submission 207736) | Medicago polymorpha root nodule microbial communities from Los Angeles, California, United States - small nodules | ecosystem: Host-associated > Plants > Roots > Nodule | place: USA... | reverse complement strand
GTGAAGGATGAGTCTGCGTAGGTATTGTAACAGTAGCCGGCACCGCAAGTTCAGCCTGCCAATCAAACATGGCAAGGCAGGTTGAGTTGCAAACAAACTGATGTGAATAACCAAATAGAAAAATGCAGTATCTTGCAATCAGAAACAAAAATAATCAATTGAATCCAATTCAGAACCGCTAGAGACTTATGCACTTGGAGGTTGTACCGATTGAACAAAATGAAATTCCAATTGAATCCACCGATTGAACAAAGCAAGATTACTTTGTGACTTTCATTTGTAAATATGAATTTATAGAATCGGCCCCAATTATTATTAGGGAAATGTTAACTTAACAACATAATAGCCAAAAAGTTGATATAAAGCACGAGTTATCGAGAAAAAGAGACAAATGACCAATATGAAAGGAGCATGAACGCACCAATTCAAATAATCCTAAAAAAAGAAATGAATGAAAAAGAAAAGGAACACGCCGGCTTCTTGGATCCAACTACGAAATCTTTGTTTTTGATTAAGGAGTATGAGAATGATGCAACCCTTTCCCGTTTTCAGAGTTATTGGAAAAAAGAGTCTCAAATAAATTCAAATGTATGGTAAATGCACATATAGTAAAGATGGGTTAAGAGAGCACTATATATAGTGGACATAGGAGGGTTTCCGAAAAAGGTTCTGTCAGATAGAGAGAGGGTCGTTCGCGCTAGTCGATCGGGGTTGAGATGGTACCAGCGGAGAATTTGGAAGAGGAAGAACGGAAATATGAGAATGTGGAGAGAATGGTGATATGAGTTGTGATTCATTATTATTTATTTACTCAATCAAAATTTTGCGTTATTTTTAATGTAATAATCAATTGTATTTGTTAAGTTATGTAAACATTTGACTTTTCCTAAAACAAAAAACATTTGACTTTTATCGTAATTACTTCTAATAGTATCAATAATAGAACTCCTCACCATGGATGCTTAAGTGAGTCTTTTATATAGACACAAATTATTTTATATTTTTTAATATTAGGACTTAATAAACTATCAATCTTTTAAATCTGACACCTAAAAATAAAATTACTTTAGACAAAAAAAAAACACCTAAAAAATATTAATAAATAGGTACCGCCAATAACTATATATCATTCTATTTTATAATTATATCAAAACACAATCAAGTTTTATCTCCCTGAGTGGAGTCGGCTACATAAATCAAACGATGTAATAGTGTTTTATTAAAAAACCATGTCTTTCTTCAACTCATTTATCTCTAGATCCTTCTTAATAGTCCTAAGTCTATCTAACTTTATCTTGCCACACATCTAACACAACATCTACATATTTGCTACACTTATTTTATGTTTGTATTGGTTCTGTACAACATCTCCGGTCTTACCGTTGTTCGATAAAAAATTTCCTTGAACTCAAGTGGTCTCATCACATAAAACATCTGAGACAATCCTACATTTCAGCCACCCAACTTGAATTTCATGGGTTACACATCGTTCTACTTCTCCATTGTTTTGTACTATAAACCCAAGATATTTAAACTGTGTAACTTGTGCTATGATATGGTCTTCAACTTTCACCTATATGCAAAAATGCTTCATCTTTTGCTAAAATTGCATTTCATATATTTTGTCTTACTTCTACCCAAGCGAAAGACATATGTTTCTAAGGCTTGTCTTTTCTGTTGCGTCTTACCCTCTTTTATTACCAAAACACACACACATAAGGGTTTTCTATTTTTTAAAAATATTAATATATAAGTGCCATCTATTTTTTTAAGAAAAAAAATAGATGGGCCATCTATTATTATTATTATTAATATTTAAGGAGCGTCTAATATGGATCCGGTTCAACTATGAACCTATTATTTTTAATAAAATATTTCATTTATTCTAACACTTTGAAAATTGGCCCATATAAAGTGAAGGAACTTACATTGGTTGCATTTAATAAGAGAATGAATGTTAGAGAGAATATTAGAAAGAAAATGTTCTTGAAAATATTGTAGTGTTTTGAAATAAAAGCAACCATCCAAAATTCATAAAAAAAATAAAAATAAAAATAAAAAGTCATTTCTTTTAAACTATACGTGTGCACAACATCAAATTTGGGTTTGTTGCTTGATGATTTAAAAAGTTAATTAGTATGCAATTTTTTTTTGACAAATTAGTATGCAATTATTGGTATTGACGTTTTGAATACAATATATTTGTCAACGATCAAAATATGATTTTATTCTCATAATTATATTCACATTACACTATAATTTTGTTGAGAAAATCATTTTCCCATTAATTGGTTGTGAATGAATTGTATCGTAAAACTTTCACCAAATAGATTTTCAATTATTTTTTGTTTTAACTTTTTTTTAAAAGGATTTTTTGTTTTAACTTTTAAATGATGAATAAAATACTGAAACATGAATTGATATTGGAAAAAAGAAGTCCATTAACTTCATAAATTTTGAAATTTGAAACACGATAATTCAATGGAAGGAAGTTTTCACCGATTAGTTTATGTCAAGGCCTATAAGCATAAATCATTTTTTTTTAGAGAAATAAGCATAAATCATATTATCTTATAAAGTCAAACATATCAAATTTCAGAATGGAGACAAATAAATATAACACAAGAACTAAAAATTAGGAGAATAATTTAAAAGACAACAAACATAACACTCTAGTATATTGCGAATCAAGATTGAAATAATAGAGAAGTAGACAAATGAAGTAAAGCTCATAGTCATTTTTAGTGTAGCTGACAGTCGTAAGTTGCAATGTTCATGATAACTGAAAAATGTAAATAGACACAAAATAATATTTGAAAACTACAAAAACAATTTTTATCTCAAAATAAGTGTGTTCACAATGTCAGAGTTGAATACATATAATAGCGTCCTTGTACTTAAAGCCAACCTCTACCCTAAGACTGTTAATTAGTTGGGGAAGTTTATCATAAGAACGTTTTGAAGTTACAATCTGTGTATATATAATAGAATAAGTGGGAGAAAAAAAGAGAAGGTAAGAAAATACAACAATGAAAAAAAATCACAATATCATAATCTATTTTGATTGATTAATATAATATGAAGAAGAAAAAAAAAAGGAGAACATCTAGGAGAAGTTGCTTCCTAAAAAAATCAATTCATGAGAAGTTGCAGCCAAGCAATGGAGTTCAGAAAGTGAGTATCCAAGGATCGGAGCCCTGGATAAAATATCAAGTGAGTATTGACATTATATGGTGTCTTTTTTTTATTTTGAAAAGAGAAAAATCAATAATGTGAAATTAATGTAATTGATAGCTTGTTATTTTTAATAGTTGATAACAATTACGAATTTAATAATTTCCATGTTCAAGTGTCTAAAAACGTTTGACTAAAAAAAAATTACAAATTTAATCATTGGTTGATATTGGTTGAAATTGAATCATTATGAAATTAATTGTAATTTAGCCTAGAACAATGCCTAATGTACTTGATGGATTTACATTTATCTGCTTTCATGGGCATTAGTGATGCTCAAACTCATAACCTCTGAATCAAAGAGTTATTTTTTTACCACTAGATCAAACCCTTGAGTGTTATAATAGGATATGGAAATAGATAAAGACATGATAATTACTCATCCTATCATGTGTTTAACTAGTGTGTTAACCCGTTCAATGCACGGGTGTTAGACTATTATTTTTTAATCTTAAATTTTTTTATTTATCAATGAAAATTATTTATCGTGTGAATTTTTAAATATGTCAGTTTTTTTACCGCAATGATGACAAATATGTGTGCCATATTTTTTATGTTTATTTGTGATAAAAAAAAATATCAATTGGTTTCAGATCGTCACCGGTGAAGCCCCGTTGCGACTGACCTCTCAGAGTCTTAGTGTGAGTTGATTCTATTGTGGTCAGTGGTTTTGTTCAATGTCGTCGTTGTCTTGTACTACTCTGGCGCCGACGCGGTTATGAGTTCGTTATTTGTGGTGGATTACGTCAGATCGTGGGTTTTTTGATCTGGTTTTGCTATGTTTTTTTTCGTTTATGTTTATTGGTGTTTGTTTTTGTTTTGTTTCGTGGAGATGAAGATGGATGGTGGATTTGTTCGAGCTTTGAGATTTGGTCTGAAAGTCTTGAATCTGGTTTTCCGGATTGAAGATATGGGTTCTTTAGTTTGGGCGTTGTTCTGTTGGATGCATATGTCGATTCAACATGACTTTGTTTTATCCTGATGTTGCTCGAAAGGAATAGGTGCGTAGATGTTCCGTGTTCACGGTAGTAGTCGTTCATCGTATCTAAAAGATTTTATCTGATGTGGTTGCTTCTTGCACCGCTGGTGGACTATGATAGATTTCTATCGTTTGTTCATCCCTCGATTTGGACTGCAACTGAAGTTTCAAGACCACTTCGACTCTGTGGATTCGGATCATAATTGGTTGCTTTTCCTCAAAAGGGTGTTTATGGCTTGCTCAAATGATGAATATATGTCCCTGGTTTTTATGCATCAATGAAAAATATATTTCCATTGTTTGTCATGTACTTTTTTATGTATTAGTTATAATTATTTGTCCCGTGTTTTTTAATATTTGTCATTAACCTATAATACATAAGACATAGGTTAGGCTTGCCTAACTTTAAATTCATGTTGAAAAGGTGTTCACCTAGTTTCCGTCTTCTTTCTTTGCATTTCTCTTTTTTTTTTTTGGTTGATGAATTTGGGTAATGCATCTTGCATTACTTTTGTTTAAAAATAATAATACTTATCTATGACAAATATTTTCCCGTATGTTTTTTATGATTCAATGATTAATAGTTATTTCATACTATTTTAATATTTATCATTGACAAATATTTGTCCTGTGCTTTTTAAGTATCTATAACAAATAATAGTGTCTTATTTTTTTTTTTAGTGATATATGCATATTTGTTTTGTATTTTTTAAAGTATTGGTAACAAATATTTGTTTGGTGTTTTATTTTTTATTTTTATCAAAGATAAATATTTATCTCTTGTTTTTTTTTATGTATCAACAACAAATATTTGTCCAATTTTTTATATAGTTATTAGTGACAAATATTTACCTTATGTTTTTGTATATACCAATAATAAATATTTGTCTCATGCTTTTTTACGTATCAGTTTCTAATAGTTGTCCCATTTTTATGTATCAGTTACTAATATTTATCTTATATTTTTGTGTCCTGTGTTTTTTTATATTTATCAGTGGCAAATGTTTATCCCATGAATTTGTATGCATCAATGACAAATTTGTGTCACATATTTTTTTTATGTATCAGAGATAAATATGTTTCCCGTGCTTTTTAATATTTATAAGTGAAAATTGTATGTCTCGTGTTTTTTTATATATCAATTAAAATATTTGTCTTGTGTTTTTTTATACTCTTCCCTGATAAATGTTTGTTGCGTATTTTATTTATGTATCACTAACAAAAAGTGTGTTTTTTTATACTCTTCCCTGACAAATGTTTGTTGGGTATTTTATTTATGTATCACTAACAAAAAGTTGTCTTATATTTTTAAAATTTTTATGTATAGGAGATTTTCTAATATTTTGTATAGGAGATTTTATTTGTTTATTCGTACTTGTCTCATTTAATTCATTAAAAAAAAGTATGTATAAGAGATAAGAGATTTTCTAATTTTTAGAGTACATGATGTGGCCTCTAATTCACTTTCAAATTTTATTTTTTTAGCTAATAAATACACATGTCATTGTTTCAATTAATTAAAATTTTATTTGTTTTTTAATAAATTAAAAAAAAAATCATAACAACCTTTGATTTTCATATTAATATCTGAATAAAAATGATTTTTTTTAATGATTTACAATGCATTTATTCACAACCATATATATTCAGTTTGGTAACTTAAAAAAATTATTCATTTTATAAGGTTATAATATAAAAAATACTTAATTGGTAGTGTATATCATGATGTTATTTTCCCATTAAATAATTTGTAGTTTGATTTTTGCATCCCTAACAATATATGATCACCTATTCATTTATTGTTATATAAATGAGGGTGAATCAAATTCAAAATTGCCATATATAATGATCGCTAAGTCATGGTAATAATTGCTGCTTGAATATGAAATTTGAACTTTTAAGAGTGTTATAGTGACATGTGTAATAGTATCCATTTAATTGCTTGTGAGATGCCACACGTATTTGTATTCTCAAATGTATGTTTAAGAAAAGAGAAGAGATGTGCACATATGATAATATTATTTTTTTGGCCAAATACCTCTATGGGTCCTTTAAGTTTCACGTTTGTTTTAAATAGGTCCTTTAAATTTCTAAGGTTTCAGATAGGTCCTTTAAGTTTCGAGTTTGTTTCAGATAGGTCATTTCTATCAACCTCCGTTAAGCCAAAGTTTTTCTGTTCGTTAAGTCAAAGCTGATATGTCTGTTAAGTGGGTGAGGCGGTTCTCTCTGACACACTACACGTTTTCTTTCTTTGTTTTCTTTCCTCTTCTCACGGCCTCACCTCTCCCTCTAAGATTTCTTTCTTTTTCCCTCACTTTCCTCACAACATCTTCAAGTTGGTTGTTTCTGAAGGTGAGAAAAACACGAGAAGGGGGGTTGAATTGTGTTAATTTTTTCTTCTCCTAAAATTGAATTCACTGATCATAGTCTGATAGAGTTCAGAGTCTAAATGCAGTGGATAAGTAGAGAGAGAGAGAGAGAAGAAATACACAAAGCAATTATACAGGTTCCTTCCACAATCCGGAAGTAGTCATGTCCCCCTTGCACTTCTAAGGAGAGTTCACTAAAATCAATATCTGATTACAATTGCTCAAGCACAAAAGCAAGAGACTTCAAACTACTCAAGCACAAAAGCAAGAGGTTTCCTATGCTCAAGCACAAACGCAAGAGACTTCCTATGCTCAAGCACAAAAGCAAGAAACTTCTAAACAGACACAATTACACAGAAATATTTTTGAGGTTGAACACTTGATATGCAATCAGTGATGTTCACAATACAAATCAGATACAGACTCTCAAGACTATAGAATTTCTAAGATATAAAAGTTGTTAGGAAATTCTCAGTGAACTTTGATATGGAACAATTTTAGCAGAGTTTTGACACTTGTAAAATTGTTGTGAGTCTCTTACAATCTTCAAGTCTTCACTCCTTTATATAGGGGTGTGAAAGAGACGTTGTTGATTGACAACACATCAAAAAGACTCGTTGTTGAAGCTTCATAATCACCAACAATCTGTTGCTTGATTTGGTTATTGTCCAATGAAGGAATAATTTCAAATCCCTTCCAATGAGGAGTGGAGTAGTGAAGTAGTGAAGTAGTTGTTGTACAATTGTACTATTGTCCTTTTCCTGCGCTCTTCAATGGATAAGCATCCAATGCCTTCAAATTCCTCTAAATTAGTCGTTGCTTCAGGCTTCCATTCCTTCTGCAATCATATGCATTCAGAATAACCACTTTTAACTAACTTCAGCTTCCGATCTTCAGACTCTGATGAACTTCAGTTTCTGATGATTCTTCAGACTCTCTGATGACGTCAGGTTCTGGTAGACAACTTTTGATGGTCTTTAGACGCTCTTTGTCTTCTTCAGACTCTATCTTGCAACACAAGCTTCCTTTGTAGATTTCAATGCTCTCATTTGTTCCTTCAGAACCTATACTTGAATTAAAGACATGTAAATTTTTGTCTATGGTCCTGCACACTTAAACAAATATTAGCATATCCAATTGACATTAATACCTTGTTATCATCAAAACTCAAAGGTGGTAATGTTAAACATTTTGTTCCAACAGTTTCTTATTTCCCCAGTCCAATACCACCACCATCCACCTCCAAAAGGTAATTTCATTGAAATATTGATTTGTGATTTTAGGTTTTGGCACACTGCTATTGAAACATTGATTTGTGGTTTTAGGTTTTGGTACATTATTATTAAAACTTTGTAAAATTTATGTGGCTTTAGGTTTTGAAATATTGAATCAGGGTACTTTGAAATTGAAACATTGATTTTGTGGTTTTATGTTCATCCATTGTCATTAGGCCTTAGTTTCATTTCACCGGGCATTACGCCATGAGACATAACTTTACCGTCTTATGAAAACTACAAACTAGCATGCATAGTCAAGTTGAGCTAAGACAATAGAATAGAGGAAATGCATGTTCAAATTTTTCTTAATAAAATCAAATCTTTCAACAGTTAAAGGTTTAGTGAATATGTCAGCCCACTTATGTTCATTATCAATGAATTGTATATCCAAAATACTTTTTTGAACATAGTCTCTAATAAAATGGTATTTGATCTCAATATGCTTAGCCCTTGAATGTAAGATTGGATTCTTTGATAAACAAATAACTGCAGTATTATCACAATAAATGGGAATACTGTTTGCATTAATTTGATAATCCTCTAACTGATGTTTCATCCAAAGTAGTTGTGTACAACAACTTGCAGCTGAGATGTATTCTGCTTCTGTTGTTGACATAGCAATAGTTGCTTGTCTTTTGCTAGCCAAGGATATCAGATTCTCACCAAGAAACTGACAGTTTCCATTGGTTGATTTTCTTTCAATCCTGTCACCAGCATAATCAGCATCACAAAATCCAATCAACTTATAATCTAAGGATTTCCAATAAAGGAGTCCAAGATTAGTTGTTCCCTTCAGATATCTAAATATTCTCTTAACAACTATTGAATGAGATTCTCTAAGATCTGACTGGAATCTTGCACACAAGCAAACATTGAATAAAATATCTGGTCTAGATGCAGTGAGATATAACAAAGAACCTATCATACCTCTAAACTGTTTCTGGTCAACTTTTGATCTTGTATCTTCTTTGCTTAAGTTGCAGGTTGGATGGATTGGTGTGTTCATCTCTTTACAGTCTTCAAGCTTTAACTTCTTCAGAAGCTCCTTAGTATACTTTGTCTAATGAACATACACACCATCTTTGCATTGGTTGATTTGAATTCCAAGAAAGAACTTCAATTCTCCCAACATGCTCATTTCAAACTCATCCTACATTAATTTAAAAAATTCCTTGCAAAGAGATGAATTATTAGAACCAAATATTATATCATCAACATAAATATGCACAACAAGAATGTCTTTCTCAAGGATTGTTCTGAAGAGTGTTGTGTCAACCTGGTCTCTTTTAAAATCATTTTCAATTAAGAAATTACTTAGTCTATCATACCAAGCTTTGGGAGCTTGTTTTAGACCATATAGTGATTTCTTAAGCTTATAAACATGGTCAAGATACTTCAGATCCTCAAAACCTGAAGGTGGTTTGACATACACTTCTTCAGTAATAACACCATTGAGAAATGCACTCTTGACATCCATTTGATATAATATAATGCCATGATTAACTACATAAGATAGGAGAGCTTTTGAAGTCTTTCCTTTAGATGATAGAGCAATAGAATTTGACTTCTTAACAAATTCAAGCTCATTCAGACCAATCTCATGTACCTTGAGAGAACTTATAAGATCTTCAACACTTAAAGTGTTTAAATCTTTAACTTCCTCAATAGCAGTAACTTTAGGTCTCCATCTAGCAGGTAAGCTTCTTAGAATCTTGCTCACATGATCAGAAGCCACATAACTTTTCTTCAATATTTGAAGTCCAGAGACAAGAGTCTAAAACCTTAAGTACATAGCCTCAATGCTTTCATCATCTTTCATCTTAAACAACTCATACTGATGAACAAGCATAGTAGCTTTTGCTTCTCTGACTTTTTTGTTGCCTTCATAGTTTGCACACAATGGAGCAAACATTGCTTTAACTGTAGATTTGTCACTCATCTTCAGATACTCAATGCAAGGCAGAGCAGCAACAAGAATTCCTCTCATCTTGTGATGTTTCTTATACAGCTTCTTCTGAGCAGAAGTGTGTTTATTTCTATCAATAGCAGCTCCTTCTTCATCAAGGGCCAAGTCACCAACTCCTTCTTCAAGAACATCCCAGATTTCCTCATCTAAACCCATAACGTAACTGTACATTTTGGTTTTCCTCCAAGAGAAATCTTCAGGATCTCCATTAAACCTTGGAGCTTTACTGGAGTCATATTTCTTATCATCAGAAGTACCATAACCATATGGAACAACATTGTTACCAGAACTGGTACCTTCAACATTTGCCATGTTTTTCTTAGATCTTTTTCTGTTACACTGTTAAGTGCTAAGACAACAGACCAGGGCTCTGATACCAATTGAAGTTGAGAAAAACACAAGAAGGGGGGTTGAATTATGTTAGCTTTTTCTTCTCCTAAAACTGAATTCACTGATCAGAGTCTGATAGAGTTCAGAGTCTGATGCAATGTACAGAGTCTAAATGCAGCAGATAAGTAGAGAGAGAGAGAGAAAGAGAGAGAGAGAGAAGAAAGACACAAAGCAATTATACAGGTTCCTTCCACAATCCGGAAGTAGTCTTGTCCCCCTTGCACTTCCAAGGAGAGTTCACTAAAATCAATATCTGATTACAATTGCTTAAGCACAAAAGCAAGAGACTTCAAACTACTCAAGCACAAAAGCAAGAGGTTTCCTATGCTCAAGCACAAACGCAAGAGACTTTCTATGCTCAAGAACAAAAGCAAGAGCCTTCTAAACAAACATAATTACACATAAATATGTTTGATGTGGAATAGTTTCTAAGCAAGAGACTTCTAAGCTATGAAAGTTGTTAAGAAATTCTAAGTGAACTTTGATGTGGAATAATTTCAGTAGAGTTTTGGCACTTGTAAAATTGTTGTGAGTCTCTTACAATCTTCAAGTCTTCACTCCTTTATATAGAGGTGTGAAAGAGACGTTGTTCATTGCCAACACATCAAAAAGACTCGTTGTTGAAGCTTCATAATCACCAACGGTCTGTTGCTTGATTTGGTTATTGTCCTATGAAGGAACAATTTCAAATCCCTTCCAAGAATAGAGAACAACCGGCGTTGATATAGATGTTATCTTGTACTATGGCAGACATGAGGAGTGGAGTAGTGGTTGTACAATTGTACTATTGTCCTTTTCCCGCTCTCTTTAGTGGATAAGCATCCATTGCCTTCAAATTCCTCTGAATTAGTCGTTGCTCCAGACTTCCATTCCTTCTGAAATCATATGCATTCGGAATAACAACTTTTAAATAACTTCAGCTTCCAGTCTTCAAAATCTGATGAACTTCAGCTTTTGATGATTATTCAGACTCTCTAATGACGTCACATTCTGGTAGACAACTTTTGATGGTCTTTAGAAGCTCTTTGTCTTCAGACTCTGTCTTCTTCAGACTCTATCTTGCAACACAAGCTTCCTTTGAGGATTCCATTGCTCTCATTTGTTCCTTCAGAACCTATACTTGAATTAAAGACATATAAATTTTTGTCTATGGTCCTGCACCATTGAACAAATATTAGCATATCCAATTGACATTTTTCAATACCTTGTTATCATCAAAACTCAAAGGTGGTAATGTTAAACATTTTGTTCCAACAGTTTCTTGTTTCCCCAGGCCAGTACCACCACCATCCACCTCCAAAAGGTAATTTCATTGAAATATTGATTTCTGATTTTAGGTTTTGGGACACTACTATTGAAACATTGATTTGTGGTTTTAGGTTTTGGTACATTATTATTGAAACTTTGTAAAATTTATGTGGCTTTAGGTTTTGAAATATTGAATCAGGATACTTTGAAATTGAAACATTGATTTTGTGGTTTTATGTTCATCCATTGTCATTAGGCCTTAGTTTCATTTCACGGGGCATTAGGCTAGGAGACATAACTTTACCGTCTTATGAAAACTACAAACTAGCATGCATAGTCAAGTTGAGCTAAGACAATAGAATAGAGGACAACAAATGATCGATAAAAAGGAAAAAATGTGTTACATATATTGGGTTTTGTTCAGATAGGTTGATTTCGTTTTTCAAAAATCCAGTATATACCCAAACACTCACTGCAATTGGATTTGGTTCATATTTCTTACTTACTCTTCAAAATAAATTTGACTGATATATTGTTTGTTGTTCAACTGAATTAGAATGAAGAAATTTTTTCCAGTAGTGGTAATGAGTGTAACAAAGCCATTGACTTTGAAATATTGGAAATAGATCCTTCCCACAAAAAAAAAATTGGTTATTGAACAAATAAAAATTAGCCTCGCTGATATTTTATGTTTGAGTTTGCCCCGGACTATGAGCAAGTATATTCGCTCATATATTTCTTTTCTTTGGTTAAATTTCCATAGGGTCATTATTTCTTATTGCTTGTGATTTCTTAAGAGAAGGTGGTCGGGTAATTTCTACTTCAATCTCCTCGTCATTGTTTTGCTCTTCCCATTCTTTATATATCTCTTCAACATTACCGGCAGCGGAACAACTCTTTTACCAGTAGCACAATCATTTCCAAAAGAATGAACAAGATAATCAACAAATGGAATTGGAGCATACCTAATATCTTGTGTTTGGATGACTCTACACACACACACACACACACACACATGCACACAATCAACACATCAAACTAGAAGAATAAGCAAAAATAGAAAGCAAAAACAACTATAATTGAAAACTAAATAAACTATCAAGAAAATAAAATTATTGAACACTAACCTTTGCATAATCTTTCCACACTTCATAATTTTCAATCTAAATCATTTTTCTCTCTTCATCCCAATCCAATCCACTTCGATCAACCATATCATAAATTATTGCATAAATTAACCTTAGGATCTTCGTTTCAAATTCAATTTATGAATTCACCTTATTTCCACATCTAGGAAACTTTTTCTCCAAATTTGTCTTGGCCATTTTTAAAGTGTGTGCTTTGAATTATCCATTGTCGCATTTTTTACCTTTGTTCAAAACATCAATCAATATATCATATCATCTTCATTATCATATCATTGTCTAGGATCATTTTTTCTTTTGTTGCTTCTTGCATGTCAATATCATATTCCATTCCAATTGTATAACCAAACTTACAATTTATTTAAACAAAAACAACAAACATTCAAAAGTTCCAAAACATAAAGCAACAACAACAAATAATAGATTATATAAAATGAGCAAAGATTCCATAAAATTAGCCTAACTCCTAGTGAAAATCACAAAACATAGATGTTTCATTTTCCAAAGTGGGTGAATGCAGAGCCGTTGTAATGGCACACGTGTGTCCGGCGGTTATGAAATCGTAAGAAGTGTAACCACCGGAGAGATATTCGCAGGAACGTGGAAAAAGAGACGTTACTATTCATTTGAACAGGTCTCAATTGCTCCAACCTATTCATATACTATTGTAATTATATACATACTTGTTCATATTATATACCATATCTAGAAACATTCAAAGAAAAATCATAAGAGATATACTTTAAGTGTATTGTGATGCATATATGTTTACTACTATTAGAGTTTGTGTAAAGACAATCTTTTGCAAACAACTTGTTGTTGTAAATCTCTGGATTGAAATTAGGAAGAAGTTCTCTAGGTTGAGGCAAATAAATCTAGGACTAGGTTGTCTAATTAGTATTGTTGTAATCATGATTTGATTATAGTGAATGAAATCACTTGGAAGTGCAGGGGAACTATACATAATCTTGGGTTGTGGGGTGAACCAAGATAAACACTTTGTGTCATCTCTTACCCCTTCTCTTTATTTTTCGTTGTTATATCTTTTCCCTTATTCCATAAAGTTTTAAAAGAGACCAACACAATTTAACACCCCCCCCCCTGTGTTTTTATCACCTTCAGAGTATTGTTTGGTCAGATTGATGAACTTTGACTTTTTTACATTGACCACCATATTATCATCATGTCTAGATGATGGCATGGTCCTTTAGCACATATGATGGTTTGTGTTGATAAACCTCTTGTCCAAAGATTTTTCTTGTAGATCAATTTGTCTTGTGTTTGATGATCACTTGTCATTTCCTTCTTAATTGTTGTCTGTCTTCTAGACGGTCGACCTTTGATTCATGTCATAATATACATGTATAACTATGTCTAGAGAATCATTATTTTTTGTATTTTTCCTTTAATACAAACCTGCACACTTGAGCATACGATTAGTAGACAAATTATTCCTACATTATTAGTCATGTTATCATCAAAATATAATTCAGAGCTATTGTTTTTTAAGCTACGTGGTTGTAACAATCTTCCATTTAACAAGTTGACTTGTATCTTCCATCTTGTTGAATTAATTAATCTTTCTTTTTTTTTTAAATCGGCAAATATTATTAAACGCCATCCCCGCAAGACGCAAGGTATGAACGAAACAAGATACAAATGGTGCCGCATATAGACGGTACACCATAACCACCTAAAAACACCCCTAGGGATAAACCCACCAAAACACATCACCACCTAAAATAGACTCCAAAAAATAAGCATTGTAAACACGGTATCCACCACCGCCCATCGTCACTACTCACCCACAAAGAACACCCTTAAAAAAAAACTCTCAGACCCCAACACCTAAGATGAGCCACATTTCGAAGAGCACCTAACCGTAGGAACATGCAGCTATGACAAACCTCACAGCCTCCGATCCACCGAAAGAGCATAACACAAAGCCCAAAAACCAACTTAATTCCAAGATTTGACTCCCGATCTCGAATCAAAAGTGATCGGCCCACCATACTAAAGAACCAAATTAGCAGGGCACCCCTCGCCCCCGGTACAATAGAGAAAAACTAAACCAAGTCAAACAAAGATTGCAGCTAGACCCCGACTCCCGATCTCGAAGCCAAATGAACCGACCCACCGAAAACCAGCACACAATATGTAAGACGAAAGACATGGCATGCGAAGTTTAAACAACAAACAAATCAAAAGGAAAAGGCTCAAACAACGTGACACCCACCCTCCAAACTCCGTAAACACCTAAACTACCCAAAAAGCACAAACAAGAGCTAGTGACGACGAACATGGACCCGTGTAACATAAGTTGCTTTTAAAGGAAATCACCCCAACAAGCACCCGCCTCCTCACTAAAACACCAACCACCACCACACAACATCACCCCCGCCACACTTCACACCCCCTGAAAAAGCTCTCGTTCGCAAAGCGTTTCGGCACCGGATCCGCAATCCAAACCACACCAAGACAACCCTACGTACACCCACGCAAACCGAAACACCACCACCGCCAAGAAACAAGTGGCCACACAAACACAAATCTAAAGGAAGATGAAACCCAACAACAAACACGGGCAACGACGCCGGTCTGTAGCAGAAACACAACCCCCTGATCGTATACAGGCGTCCGTTGCTGGAGCAAACAAACAACCATGCCAAAAAACCTCCCACCGCATCACCACCAAACCACACATCAAAACCACCCATCGCACCACCACAACCACCCAACAGACCGGAAAACACAATCGCACCACCAACAGCCACCACCCAAAGACTCTGATCAGCACCTTAAAACAAACACCGCAGCAGAAAAAAGTAAAAGAACAACCATCGCTACAACAAAACTCCGACAGCAGCAAAGCAACTTCATAACCACAACTGACATGAACAGTGAGCGCCATCTGACATGCCGGCGAACAGAAAGGCAGCAACACAAGAAGATCCACACGTGTGTGCTTAAGGTACCAAACACCAACAAACGCTACCAATAAGTGGAACAACATAAAACGGAACTCCAAAACCAAAACACCCAGCTGCCGCCGTTGAGAGGCGGCACCACCTTGAGAAAACCCAAACCCATTTCACACTTGAATCACCAAAGAGCAGCGATGTTAAGCGACCACAAGGAAGTTTGGAGGTGATGTGGAGGCGGATCTCGTCGCACCACCGCGAGTTGGGGCGAAAACGCGGAGAACAAGCGGCAGAGAACAGTCACCGCCGTGAGGACCCAACACCACCACCATGACGGATGAACATGGAACCCATCGCAAAAAACCCACCACCCACGACGAACGAACAGCACCTCAACAACACTACTGCTACGACAAGAGGAATGAAGGTGGCTATCAGAGAGTGGTGAAAAAACACCCCAAAAAGGGTGAGCAACGGCGCGGAGGAGGGACCTCGTCACACCGTCATAACTAATTAGTTACCATTTAACAAGTTGATTAGTTTGTAGTTAAACTTGCCATAACTAATTAACAGAACTCTAAGATTAATTGGTAAGGAGAGGTTGGACTGGTAACAACCCAAACACTTATTTCAATCGATATCTAGTTACAAGTCGATTGGGGATTAATGTAACACCCCGTTTCCCAAAAATCGCAATTTAATAGATAAATCAGAGTAACATCATAAAACGGAGTATTACGCTTCTATTTCATTCAAGTAATAAATAGGAAAATTTCTATTTATTTAAATCAATCCTGTCAACAATATTCAATGAAATCGCAGCGGAAAAATATAACTATTTATTCAACAATTGTTCCATCAAAGTTTGGCACTAAGGCCTCAACGTCGTTCATAATAGTAATTAAAATCAACATAATTGTTTTTCAACATAAAATCATAAACTAATACGTAACAAGGAAAATCCAATAATCAAAGCCCGCCCCGTTACATATCAGAGCACCTAGACACATGAGGAGTCCACTCATATCA
>Ga0315913_1004680_pt1 | contig 16565 bp, 9 predicted proteins | sample MpolsnodulesMG_FD_207736 | JGI IMG/M metagenome (GOLD analysis project Ga0315913, IMG submission 207736) | Medicago polymorpha root nodule microbial communities from Los Angeles, California, United States - small nodules | ecosystem: Host-associated > Plants > Roots > Nodule | place: USA... | reverse complement strand
AAACTCTCACTAACGAAAATTGTATCTTCATAAACGGGTTTTTCATAAACTACCTTAAAAACTTATAAATAATACATAAAAACTTATTTATTTGCATAAGCTGTTTTATATAAGTTCTAAAATAAGTTAATCCAAACGGGCCCATAGTATATATAGAGCATGGAACTTCAAACCTAAATCACAAATACAAACACATAAACCCTCGTCGGATATCCAGCAGGTTCATCTCTTCTATCGAACATGCCTTTACACATAATAATATTTTTGAAAAATATCATGTGGGATGAAGTCATGTTTAATTCACAATGATTGATAGGTGTAAACCTAAATTTTCAATGGTTTATAGGGATAAAAATACAAAAGTAGGGGTAATTAAGGTAATTTTTTTGTAAACTAACAAGGGACGTTGTATGTGGTATATTGTTTTTTGAGTGAAAACACATGTCTATGTTTGATTTGTTAAATAATATGTATTCGACAGAACCACACAAGATATGATAGAACAACACATGACAAACTTTTATGATATTGAATAATTTTTTGTCTTATACAATTTTTGGTGGACAAAATAACTATTTTTGTATTCTAGATAACTTGTACATGAGACAAAAGTTGAGAGACACAAATTCATGTTTTTGTCTTGTCCCTTGCCTCCAGTTTGGCCAGTCCCAATAACAGTTTTACAAATATACAACAAGAGTTGTCATGCTCTTCAATTTTTAGCAGATCAATGCACCCTAAAGCGTATATCCATCTAATTTTATTATGATTCTTTATTGGAAGTTTTAACATAAAAGGAAGGTGTATTGTGCAAGCTCGATGACTAGATTAGGGTTGATAATTCACAACTCATTAACAAATGAGTCAACTAATCTGACATTTTTTTTAGGGATAATTTGACATATTTATGTAAATTTGCATGTTGGATTAGGCTAGTCCAACTAATTTTATAGCCATATTATCATTAGGGATATCAATGGGAGAAAGTAGTATCTCCGTCACCGTTCAAGCAATCCAAAGTGCCTCTTATTTCCTTGAATTCTGCTCTTTACCCAAATGATTATGCTTATTCTCAAAGTAAATGTCTAAATTGCCCATGCGTAAGTTAACATACGTTGCGTGAGTTAACTCATGCTGGTACTATTTTCGTTCAAAACCAAGCAGGCAACCACAAAGCTCCATTTTTTCTTTCCCTCCACTTCCAGAAACCCAAAAAGTGCGAATTTTTAGGTCAAAATCTTCATTCCAAATCATTGCAAATCGTCAGGAAGCAAGTTTCTACGTTCATCAAGCATCAAAGAACAGGTGTACCGTCAAAACTCATCCTTATTTCCTGGTTTTTCTGCAACTTACGTCATTTTTTTCCAGTAGATGATAGGGAACTCACGCTAGTTTTAAGTGCTGTGGGAGTTAACTCACGCAGAAGGTTAACACTAGCGTGGGTTAACTCACGCTACTGTGATGTCCAGATTTTGAAATTTTGCGCCACTTTTTTTACTTGCTTTGCTTGCGGCACATGGGATTGAATGAGGAAGATCATGTTTTGGTTCGTCATGCACTTATTAATGAGTTGAAAAATCACAAGAGCGACTACTTGCGATATATACCAAGAGGCGTTACAAACTTATCTTCGATGTTTTACACCCTCCAACAAGTAAAAGTGGTATTGCGCCTCCAGAGAAGTGGAGATTTTCCTTGGCCAAATAGAGATTTTCCTTGTCCACATATCTGAAGGATCCTCATAGCTTCAATGGAAACCCATCAACATACAAAAAATTTAGTATTTTCAATCAAATTAAACGTTGTATAATTTAAAATTCAATTATGAAACAAATAAAAAATCAAAGGCTAAATTACATATTTAGTCCCTTAAATAATTTTTGAGTTTCATTTTGGTCATCTAATTAATAAAAGTTTCGTTGTATTCCCTTAATTCTACTTCCGTTAGTCAAGTTGGTCCCCTCAGTTAGTTTTCTAACTTCTATTATTCTTAATATGATGTTAATCATTTGATTGTAGGTCTATTGTATTTAACGGTACGCCGTCAACACTTGATTTTTACACTTTTCTTCATCTTCTCTCTTCATCATCTTCAATTATTCATCATCTTTAAATCACCTTCATCATATTATCTAGAAAGGAAAAAAAAATCAAATCTTAAAATCTCAAATACCTCTCCTTTCCAGTTTCTCAATTTTTAACAAATTAAAAAAGGAAAAATTATATACTCATCACAAACTCTCTGTTTCTAACCAAACCCAAACTCTATCTCTCTCCTTTCTCACCAATCGCAGATCCATTGTTGTGTGTGTTTTTTTTGGGTCATCAAATACACCATAAATCATGTATAGCAATTTAAAAATGTCCCTAAAATCTCTATCACAAATGCACAATTCCTCTAAAATCGTTAAGGGCAAATATGGAAATACACCATTTGCCTCGAAAGTCCCAATTAAATTATGTTAGAAATATAAAGTGATGAAAACCATAGTTTTGAAAATCAGACCAGTCATCGATTAGGTAAGGGTAGTGGTTCACTGGGTTATTGGTCGAACTACTAGCTCGCTAGTAAACCGAACGTAAGAATCAGATTGAATTGGATGACTCGATCGTACCACCCGATCTTCATAAAGTTTTTATCTTTGTATTAAATAAGACGACTCGGTCTAAAAAAACATAACACTAAAAAATGTTTAAAAAATAGTTAAATTAAGATGTTTTATCAAATTTGTTCTTTAGTTCATCTACTACGACATAATTATTTGATAAAACACACATGCGCGCGCGCACACATATATTATGAGTATAGTAATTTAAAAACACTTTGACCCAGAAATAATAGAAAAACATACAATTACAATATAGTATGCGGAATAAAAAAGAAGAGAGAGAGCGCAAATACAAATTTCTTTGTTTTCGAGGAAAGACAAAATACAAGTTAAAATATAAATTAAAGCGTATATAGTATTAATATTTGGTATACTCGTAAACTTAACTCAGTTGGTAGGGATAATGCATAATATATGCAAGTCCGGGGTTCAAACCGAGGCCAAAAAAAAAAACATTTGGTAGTTTTAAATATATATAATCATGGCTTAAATAAGAAAAGGTCCCGTAAGTTCGCATGTTTTTTGTTTTAGTCCTTGTATCTTTTTTTGTTGCGAAACAATCCCTGTATTTAATTAACCTTTTGACATTCGTCCATGCCATCCATTTCCGTCAAAAAAATGCTTCGCTGGCTAACGGACCAATACGTGGCACTTGATGAGTTGGCAACTGGTTAATAGAGGGACTTTAACCAAAAACGCAAATTTACATAGGGACGAAAATAAAAAACATAATCATCAAAATTTGAAATTTAAAACCTATTCTTTCCACCTTTATCCTCACTATGTTCTTTCTCTCTTCTTCATTTCGGCCATGCCCACCCTCTCATAGCTTGCGCCCTAACACCAAAAATCCATTTTCTTCAACAATGTCTTCTCATTACATTTGTCAATCATCTTCAAATGAGTTGCCAATGTGTGGTTGCAAAAAATTATGAGGAAGTCATATACATGTTAACAAGATTTTCAAAAGAAGAATCAAACCATAAATTAAAAAAGGAAAACAATTGGAATCAGAAAACACCACCAAAAAATAAAGTAAAGAAAATACACCCCTAGTGCCTTCTACTGCAACAAACGCATCTAACTAAGCATTTGTTAGTTCCTAAATCTCAGGTTCTGTATGTTCCAGTCTGCTAGGTTCTCAAACTTCTCAGCAAACAACAATTTATTTCTTGATAGTCTTTGCGATTTATTTCTTTGATCACCATCACAGGATCAACACTCGGGGCAAATAACTTGTCCAATATATATCTTGTCCAATAAATACATTGTTGAAGGAAATGAGTTTTTGCTTTTAGGGCGCAAGCTATGAGAGGCTGGGCAGGGAAGGAATGAAGAAGAGAGAAAGAACAGAGAGAGGAAGAAGGTGGAAAGATTGGGTTTTAAATTTCAAAATTTGATGATTCCATTTTTTAATTATCACCCCTATGTAAATATGCGTTTTTGGTTTTAGTCTCTCTACTAACACCAGTGGTCATCTTGTCAAGTGACATGTGTGCCTCCGATAGCTAGCACAACTTTTTTTTAACGGAAGTTAACGTTAGGGACCAATTCCAAAAAGTTAAGAAGATACAATGGCGGTTTAGCAAACAAAAAAGCCTATGGACTAAAACAAAAATCAAGCTAACTTACAATGAATTTTTACTTATTTAAGCCTATAATTAGTAACAACATAAAATTAATCACAACAAAGTGCATGTTGTAGTGGTTATAAGCGGGTCTCTCCGGTTCAAACCAAAATACCGTTTTCCCGCCCAGAGCAACACAACATCAAAACTCTCTTTCTATCATCCAACCGTCACTCCCATTCTAAAATTCCCTCTCTCTCTCTAAGCTTCTGCTCCTGAAGTTGGAGCTCTCTCTCTCTCTCTAAGCTTCTGCTCCTGAAGTTGGAGCTCTCTCTCTCTCTCTAGATCGAATTCTCATCCTCTCTTATCTTCTTTATTGGTGAGTTTTTTTTTTTCCAACCAATCTTTAAATCTTTGGAAATAACATACCTTGTTGACACAAATCATCACATGGTTCTTGAATTGATCAATTAGGTTTTTGCTTTTTTCTGCTTCGGAAATATACACATGCGTGAATCTTTAAATGTGAATCTGATAATCGCGAGTCTTGTGCTTTTGTAGTATTACTTGACGATCCCGTTCCAACATGCTTTCATCTAATCTTTTCATATAGAACATTGATTAATGCGTTATCTTTTTCAATTGACAATATACACATTCGTGAATGAATCTAGAAATCGATGAATTTTTCTTAAACACGATAATCGTCATTTGATTTTTCATCATTTCTTTTGCGATTGATTTTGATTTTTTATTGATTTTCAGTTTGCTTAACTCACTCAAGTCAAGTGTAATCTTCTTCCTCTTCAATTCAAGGTAAATTTTTTATCGCATTTGATTCATGGAACTAGATAGCACATTATGGCTTAACCATATACTGTTTGGTACATGAGACGCCTTATGTTATATGTTTATAATGATGACATGCCTTATGTTTCAGTGTGTTTATAATCAAACAGTTTTGATTGTTTGATAGCACATTATGGCTTAACCATATACCGTTTGATTCATGGAACTAGATAGCACATTATAGGCTTATGAAATGGTTATATGTATTTTATTTGTATAATTTCAGATGCTCAAAAAAGCTGCTTTGAGAAAATATTTACAAGAACAACATGGGGATCAGCTCCTTGAGGCCCCAAATGTTAACATTGATGTCATCCCAAATGCAGCCATTAATCAGCCCCTTGAGGCCCCAGATGTTAACCCTGAGATCACAAATGCAGCCGGTGATCACCCCCCTGAGATCAGTGATGTCCCCTCTGATGAGCTCCTTGATGTCAACGTTGCATTTAATAAGAAGAGGTCTCTAGAGGCGGTGTCCGGCAAGGACGACTCGGACTATGAGCCAAACAAAAGAGGCCGTAATGATGATGTTGATTCATCACAAGAGAGCAAGGGCGCAGACTCAGACACCGATGCATTGCAGGTGAGCAAGAGCGCAGATGCAGACACCGCAGGAGGCTCAAAGGCTGGATCACTTTATACGGATGAACAAAGTGATGGCTTAGAATATTTTATGTAATCAGTTTTAAACTTCAACTTTATTGTAAATGTATTGATAAATTAATAAAATGAGAATTTGTATCATCTTTATCGTTTAATTTTGTTCATATTTACATTTATTTTATGTTTTTGTTATTTATAATTATGTCAATCTATTATATAATCCAAAAATATCTATCAATCTATTTCGGATTCTAAACTCAGTATAAACCAAATAAAAAGTACTTGTGCACTTTAGTCATTTGAGTCATGTACATGGTAAAGGAAAGGAACAGGGGCGGTGATTTACTTGAAAGGGATAGCTATAGATTTGGTCATCTTCCAACAAGTGGTTGCTGCATAATAGAACGACATTGGTGAAAAGAAAGAAAGGGAAGCACAATAGAAAGAAGCAAAGGCGGTGATAGAAAGAAAGAAAGAAAAACCTTAATTGTCAAAGGAATTTGGGGATTGAAGGGCAGCTGGAGCGGCAAGGAAAAGGCAACAAAGGTTATTATAAATAGTTGATTCCAAATCAGAAAGGAGACACACGCGACAAAGAGGAGGAAAAAAATCAGAATTGAAGCTTGAAGCAAAAATCTGTCATCTTTTGTGATTATTCCTTACTCTAATTTCATGGGTTCTATTTTAGTGTTCTTGATTACGGACAACTAAATACTTTTTTAGGGTTTAGGTGAAACTTGCAAGTTAAGAGACTTTGTAATGTTCTAATTTTTAATTTAAATTCAGTTTTTATTCCAATCAAGTTTGTATGTCAATAGCGATCATACTGCAATTAGTTGGTGGACCTAAAGGACACTTGAGACTAGAATTATTACATGATTAAACCTTAATTGTAGTCTTTCAGTCATTCAACCTTTTTGCCAAGGTAGACAAACTCGAGATCCTAAGTAAGATTAGGAAGGACCAATGAGATCGTGAATCGGGGGATCGTAAGATCCTACCAAATTTAGAAATTCATATATATTGCATATAAAGTCATACATATTCATATGAAGCAACATAATTTAACAGAAAAATAACTTTAAATAACACTCAAATTGCATTGGTAAGGTTCCATGATTTATGGGTGTCTTGGAAAATTTCCCTAATTATTGATAGTGGATGTATTGGGAAGATTTTCAGTAATCAATTGGTTTAATGAGAGAACTTGAAACCGTTTCAGAGAATTAGAAGAGTGAAACATGTTTTTTTTGCCTTTCTGTTCGCAAAAAATATATTTTTGAATAAATCCGGGTTACGAACCCGACCTGAAAACCGGCTTTTGGTTAGCAAAACACAAATCGGGTCGCGAACCGACCCGCGAACCCGGATTTCTGGGTAACAAATCTGAATCGTCAGAATCGTACGATACAAACGATTATGCGTTTTTCAACGACGATCTCAGCCGCGCCAACCAATTTCCAATTTCAACGACTTTCCGACACGGCAAGGGGAGGTGAGATCGCAAACTCGGACGATCCTACGAGTTGGATCGCGAGTTTGTCTACTTGCTTTTTACTATATATTTTTCTTGAATTTGAACTCTTTGCATGATCAAACAAATTGTTAATTCAGGAAAAAGAAGATTAATCACAAATGACCAAACAAATTAGTAGTTTTAGTAAAGGGATTGGTGATTGAATAAAAACAAAGGAATTTAAGTAGAAGACAATAAGGAAATCAAAACTTGCAAGTGAAACCATAACCCTAGGTCTCTATTGATTTACAACTCCATGTTTTTATCCTTCTTTGTCATTACTTTTACTCAGTTACCGAAATCATTCTAATGCTTGTTCGTTTGAATAATAAATAATCTTAATTAGTTTTGCATTTGTTAATTAATCAACGTGGATACAATAATCTTTTATATTACTTTTGTGATAGAGTACACTTGCTCTAAGTGTGTTTTTAGCGCAACAATACACGATCCATGTTTATATGTTTTCAAGCAAATAAAGTTGTTTAGAGTGATTCTAAAAACGGTAATATGATTCTTAAATATATTTCGTGATCAAATCATAGTTGAAATGAATTGAGTAAAAACTAACATAATGATTTTCAAAGCACATTTCTAATATTTATTTATCAGTAAAAGTGAAAACATAAAACACCAAAAGTAAACAACCTTTTAATAACCAACACATTCAATTTTGATACCTAAATTATTCTCAATATTAATCAATGCATTCTTTTATTTCAATACTTGTCTAATATGTAAACTACAAATCATTGCAAGCTTTTTCTACTCTAGTCAAATTATTGGCTAGCAAAAAGGATATTGGTCAGATCAGAGAGACCACAAGTTAAACAGTGTACAATAAGCAAGTTACTCAACTAGAGAATAATCTACTTCATATTGTTGATGCCTAAAACACCAATCGTACATGTGGGAACTTGTTCCATGAAGAGCTGGAAGCGTAACGCATTTTTGCAACTTTTTATCATCTCCTGAATACACACTGCATACCGCAGATAAAATACCGATGACATACACAGAGTTTCTCTCATATCCCCACAAGTTTGGGTTGCTCAATGCATAACAGTTTCTCTCGAAGCCATTTGAAACATAAAATAATGCAATGTCGTCCAAAGTTTCTAGTTTGACATAATTCATGGTTGAGAAATCTATCTTGTATACATTCCTTATTTCCTCACACGTTGAATCAACCACTAAAAGTTGTTCATCACAATTAACCAACCTTGGGCATAAGGAAAAGGGTACATCAGGAGTACTCTTCAACTTTAGAAATTTAATATTTGCATAATTCAAGCCGAGGACCCCTATGTTGAAGTTGTTAGTGACAACATATATTATATTATGCAAAACTACAAAGTCAACAACCCTCCCTGCATCTCTCATTGTCGAAGAAGTAACCCAGCAACAATTTCGAGATTGATAGACACACAAACGATATCCGCATAAAACCACCAAGACAAATCCCTCAGAGCATTTGCCAAAAGCAAGCAAAGCACGTCCAGGTAAATAAGACGAGATAACTTCAAAGGTGGGGGTACTTATTACCTTCTTCATTCTGGTAAATAGGTTGATTAGCATAAATTGATTGCTGTTGTCCCCGACCATGAATAAATATCCTCTAGAAGACGTAACATATGTATAGCGGAAGCAATGCTCCATCATCTTGAAGCAATAAACTTTTTGGTCAGGTATGCTAATAAAGGAAAATGATCCCTCGTCACGATACGAAATTTGAAGAAGTAATGGTTCTTGGGATTCCAAGAAGGATGCCAAGAAATTTCTACGGCAAATTTTATAAAAAGCCCTCCAATTCTTGCTCACACCGGCAAACTCAAAGAGGTCGTCAAAATCTAGTGTTTTGGATATGATATCAAGCACATCCCAAAGAAGTTCACCATTCTCTTCTACCTTCTTCACCTTTTTTCCTTTGTATTTATTTCTAATAAACATATGCCTTTTATTTATTTCTGAAACACAAGATATTTTATTGTTTATATGATAACATCATGGAAAATGAAGAGATAAAGGAATATTTAAAACTCCTTTTTCTCCAAACAAAAATTGAGACCATAAAATACAAATATGTGTGATCCTCTTTATTTTTTCATCTATACTATATATATAAAGAAAATAATCCATATCAGTTTTTTTTAGCTGGTTTTCTCTATTTTCAAAAATACCCTCAACAGAAGCAGCGACCGAAATAAGTAAAATATGATTAGGACCAAGGACAGATCCAAAATTATATTTTCAATATGGCTGAACAAGTAGCGACCAAAATTTCAGTTGCGAAACCTATTAGTGGCCGATTTTTATACTTTAGAGACCGAAATTTCTGTTGCTAAATTAGAAATTTCTAATTATTAATCTTCAATTTAAATTGAAAATAACACTCGTATAATGATTATTAGCCACTGAAATCAAAATTATCAATTATTTTTACTAAAGACGTGTTTTCTAACTTAGAAATAGAATCATGGAACATGATTTTTTACTTGGAAATTGAAACATGAAATATGTTTATTTTTCTTGTTTGAGTGGGGATGGGGATATTGAACAATAATTTTTTTCTTGAGTCCCATCACTTTGGAAAGTCTAACTCGGTTGAGCTCTTTGCACTCCCCAAAGAACGGCTCTGATTAGGACATCAACCCTAATTATATCATCATAGATGCTCGGGGCGAGAATTAGCATCCATCCATCCTAATTGTTACGTAAAAAAGAACTGCAGAAAAGCATCGCCACACGAGATGTGCAACAAATAATGATAGACTACTAACCAGTGGTCTCAAGTTGAAACGGAAGTGTGATTGTATGCCCTTTGAACAGCTCTTTCGCTCTTGTCGTGACACCGCTTGTGTCAATTCTTTGAGCCTGGAAATCCATCATTACTTTTAAAAACTCATCATATGCACTATCATCGCCAACTCTGGAAGAATCGTCAGAGAACTTCATCTCGTAATGGCGCAACTTGTTGTCCATAGGTCTTCTATTCTAAGTAACCCTTGATGTATATTAAATTAGCAACTATCTATTCAAAATAATGAAACAAAAAGAAAACTAAACAGTAAACAGATGATTCTAATGAAAGAGGAGGCGCATACCATTGGATTCAAAAAGCAAACGGAACGAGAAAACACAGACAGGTTAACCGTGTTTCAGAGTAAGTATATTTAAAAAAAAGAGTAAATATAATTTATTCTTTTGAAGTAGTAAGTATAAAATTATATAACAAGTTTCTAATTCTAATTTATTTGCTTTGACTGTTTCAAAAAATAAATTTAACTCTAAATGTCCGTTTACTTTGAGAGTTTTGGAGGGGAGTGAATATTTTTAACTTGAAGTGTTTGGTTCAATTTATAGAAGGAAAGATGAGCCGAGCAAATTTTATTGCACTACCAAAATTATCGTTAGGTTAATTTAAAATCTCAATATTATTCTGATAACAGCATTTGTTATTATTGTTAGGTATGTTATTATTATTAGGTTATATGTTATATTATCTTGTAACAACTTTTATTATTATTAGATTATATTATCCTTGTAACAACTTTTCTTGTAACAACCATGTCACTAATCCATTATTCCATCGACTATGTTGTTATCGATTTCATCGTTATTTTTATTTTTTTGACAAATTGATTACATCGTTTTGTTTCATTACTTTATTATCTTTATTTAATTAAATTTAAAGGTAAAAGAGTAAAATAATTTTAAAATCTCTCTCATCTCCTTACGAACCAAACACAATCTTAATTAAAGTATCTCCCCTCCATTAAAATGCCTCCCCTCCCCTCCTATTTCTCGAACCAAACCAAACGGACCCTAAAAAAATTTAAATATGATTAAGTGTAATCCAAACAAACTAGTTTGTTTTTTTTTTGTTTTGTTTTGTAAAAAAAAACAAAGTGATAAGTTTGGGATTTAGATATGAAGGAGAGAAAATCGAATATGTGCAGTTATGATTAAAAAAATAATATATAAAAAGTTAGTTTTGTTTGAGATAAATGGAAAGGGGTTCCACAAAAAAAAATGAAAAGGGGATTAGGGTTCGTTGGAGAAACATCTGTGAGGGTGTGAATAAAAACATCCGTGAATGATTCAAGTAGTATTTTTATTTTTTTTGGTCTAGGATTCAAGTAGTCTTTAATTCAAACAAATGTTAAATTAGTACCTTGAATGAAGTTGGAAGCGTAATCAGCTTCCGTAATTATACCTTAGAACATAGTAGGTAGTAACTCATTCGTCCAATCACCTATCAGGTTAATCCCCCTTTCGCAGATCGAAGAAACTAGTTCTGATTTATCACTCCAAACTTGATTGTTTATGTTTCAAGCACTACCAAAAACAATGAAGCTTTTATTTTTATTTTAAGGCTCTGTTTGGCAACGCCAAAAAACTAGCATATAGCTTATAACAAATAGCTTATAAGTTCGTTTGACAAAAAAAAAGCACTGTTTGGTAACAGTTTTTTTACAACGACCTTATAGCTTATTTCACGAGCTTATAAGCTATTTTTCAGACGCTATTCCAAGTAGCGTTTGAGCTTATAGCTTATAGCTTATCACATTTTTTTCCATCTTTACCCTTATTAATTTATCTAAAATCCATTTATGCCCTTTCATAATTTATTTAATGTTACATTTATATATTTTGTTTTGACTAACATCTTTACCCTTAGCACATTGCACTGACATATATATACCTCCTCGCTGTGTGTTTTTTTTTAAACGATAATATACCTCACTTTTTTTTCTTCCTTGTTTTGAACTGTATAATTTTTTTTTTGAACCGTATAAAATTGTTTTCCTAGTTTTGAACCGTATAAAATTGTTTCAAGTCTTTTGTGAAAAATAGAAAAAAGAATTTATGTCTATTTTTTTGGACTATTTTATGTCTATTTATACCTTCCTTGATTGATAATGCATTTAATAATTCCAGTAAAATTAATTTCATGAAGGTCCCGTGAAAAAAAAATCAAGAAGATATTATTCATTACTAGTTTGGAGTCCGTGCCAAGCACGGGTAAATAAATCATTGTTAAGAAAAGATTTTAGTTTTAGAGATTAATCTTCATGCATTGATGGTGTAAATTCTTTTATATTTAGTTAAATCACGTCAAATAATTTTTTCTTGCAGTATTTTAGAAACTAACTTAAAAAGTGGTTTCATGGTGTAATTTGATCGTACATATGCGTAAAAGATTTTTCTAGTATCGATGTATACAAATTACTTCTTTTGTTTTACGTTGTAGATTAACCAAACTTACAATCAATCATGGGATAAAAATTCACTGGTAAAATTATATATAATTTTATATTGTGTTGCATAACTCTGTATTATTATACAAATATATTGACAAACTATTTTTCTATACAAATATATAAAATAATGAAATTAATAAAAGGGTCATGGTCCATTGTTAAAGTCATTTTAGTAGTAATGTGATGAACTCAACTTTGAATTTCGTCCTAAGATATGTAGTCTATTTTTCTCTTTTTGTTTGGTCAAATAGCCTAGTGGCTAAAATTCACCTTTTAAAATGAATAAGTGAAGTGTTCAGGGTTCGAACCTGGATCCCTGCATATAATAATGTATTGTCTCTCCTAACTTAGTTATGCACACGTAGAGTATCTTTGTCATATTTTCTTACTTGTAAAAAGTTTATTCATGTGCCTAGGGTTTTAAATATTAATTATACATAAAGAATATTGATCTTTTTAAAATAAAAAGATGTCAATTATATTAAAAAACTTTATTCATAAATATTCATCCCTGATGTTTTATTTATATAAAAACAAAATAAATTTGCTAGTTTTTAAATAAAAAGATGTTAATATTTTATTTCTCTTAAAATATAAATTCATAGTAATTAAGATGATAAAGCTATTTCATATAAAAGGTTCAAGATTATTTATAAAGTATTAGTTACAAATGGGGTCGAGTTTAGTTGATTGGTTGAAGAGCATAGGATTATCCAAACCATTCATACTTTTGAACCTTTCATTTTTCTTAGGGTCTAACTGGTTTAATATAGATGAAAAATTTTAATGGAGGGAAGGGAATGGATGAGAAATATTTTATTTAAATATATGTTTGGTTTAAAAGAGGGAAAACGAAGGAAGGGAATGAGGTGGGAAAATCTTAACTAAATACATGCTTGATTCATAAGAGAATGAGTTTTTAAAACTAAATTACCTGTATTTAATTTTAATTTGACCTCTTCTTCTCCAATGTTTCTACTCGCTTGTTCCATCTCTCCTCCAAATGTCTTCTCTTCCTTCTCTCCCGCCTATCCTGCTTCTCTCCCTCTCTCCCATCACACATCGCCGCCCTTTCAACTTCTTTTGATCATGTTATCCTTTTTTTTTACTTTGTTCCTGAATGATTCCAAAATGTGAATTTTAATTTTGCTCTTATTTCAAAAGACAGTTGCTACTTATTATGAAATCTTTGAATTCCAAACTCAAGCCTAGTCTGGCAAGACATTGAACTAAAATGTGTGGTGCTCTCTTCAATTATCTCTGTCCATTCCAATTTGAGCAAGTTCTAGGACAATTTGTATGGACAATAGGATTTTCTGATAAGTACTAATTTAGCTACCCCTTACAAAGAAAGTTTTTTTTGAATCAAGAGATATTGTGATTGTTGGTTTAATAATATAGTTAATATCATTTTTTTTATTAAGTTCTTGAATGAGATTTCATCTTATCATTGAATAAGATAATTAAGGAACTTGCGGATCTTGGTTTATCAATCAACAATCTTATATCGATAACAGGAAAAACCAAAATAGATAGGTGTTGTTGTGTCGTTAAATCATAGATGACACAAAGATATGTTGTTCACGATCTTTTTCTACAATCCAACCTTTCCTTGTATCTACCAAACTTGTCAAATTACATACAACTTTTTAAGAAAACATAATCCATGATGGAATTCAAACTATAATGTATTTGTTTCACATTTAAAATGGTTGATTGCACTCAGATTTAACTTTTAAAATGATTATTATAATTTTATGATTTGAACTGATTATTTTAGGTCTAACTAAAAACTACTTTATATCAATTTGTACTCATAGTAACGTTACTATGGTTGAAGGTACATTAACCGTAAACAAATTAAAATCATAAGAGGATGAATATGATTATTTGGTTCTCACATAAAATAAGCATATTTGCATCAATGATAAATATTCATCTCGTATTTTTTATGTATAAATTACAAATAATAGTCCGATATACATGTTTTTCTTCTTATTTATCTATGACAAATATATGTCTTATGTTTTTTCTACATAACTGAAAAATATTTATCCTGTTTTTTAAATGTTTATCAGTGGTGAATATTTATCTTGTATTTCTTGTAAAGTAGCAGTAACAAATATTTATCAGTAGAAAAATATTAATGTATCAATGATTATCTATGACAAATATATGTCTTATGTTTTTTCTACATAACTGAAAAATATTTATCCTGTTTTTTAAATGTTTATCAGTGGTGAATATTTATCTTGTATTTCTTTTAAAGTAGCAGTAACAAATATTTATTAGTAGAAAAATATTAATGTATCAATGACAAATATTTGTGTAAAGGATTTTTCTATATTTATTAGTGGCAAATATTTAACTCATGTTTTAATATAGATCAATGTCAAATATCTGTCTACCGTTTTTTATGCATTAGTTACTAATATTTATCTCGTGTTTTTTATGTATCAGTTACAAATATTTATCTTGTGTTTTTATATATTTATCAGTGATAAGTATTTGTCTCGTGACTTCTTTTAATATCTATCAGTTATGAATTTTTGTCCCATGTTTTTTACGTGGTAAAGACAAATATATGTCCCGTATATTTTTTATGCATCAGTGATAAATATATGTCTCATAATTTTTTTATATTTATTAGTGACACATATTTGTGTCACGTTTTTCACATATCAATAATAAATACCTGTCTTGTGGTATTCACAAAACAATACGAACAGAACAAACTCTGTTTTTCTAGACACTTGAGAATTCTAAGATATGAACTATTGTAAGAATTCTCTAAGTTGTTGATGTTTAAGTTTTCGACGTTTTGCACAGAGTATTGACCTTTTTTGTTCTTGTATATGTGTGTATATTCTTCAAGTCTTTATCCCTATTTATAGAGGATTTGAGAGACGTTGAGAATTAGTCGTTACATCAACTTGTCTTGCTTGAAGCTTTGATTCTTCACCATTGATCTTTTGCCTGATTTGATAATTGTCCTATGAGGAACTACTTTCAAATCCATTCCATTTGAAATGGAACAACGTCTGCAGCAAAGTTACTGTTATTCTTGTCCTGATGTAGAGACAAGTTGCAGAGATGGTGGTTGCTGAGGCGTGCGCAGAGTTAGTGGTTGTACAGTTCGTACATTGTACTTTGTCAACTCTGGTGAAGTGGCTTCTGATGAGATGCTTCTGATAACCTTGCTTCTGATGACTTTGCTTCTGATGTCGTGTCTTCAGGAGCGCTTTCTTCAGACCCGTTTCTTCAGACGCATTTCTTCAGACGCATAACTTTCAGATGCATTTCTTTCAGATGCTTTAAGCTTCAATAAAATTCCTTTGCTCTTTGACTTGTTCGATCAAAATCTTTATGAATAGTACTTTGATTTGGATCCTGTACACTTGAACAAATGTTTAGCATATCTAATTGATAATTTTTAATACCTTGTTATCATCAAAACTGAAGAGGTGATTTTGAGAGACACCCTTTGTTCCAACATTGTATTTGGCCTCATAAATAAAATTTGCCTCTAGGAGGTCTTTTACAGCTTTCTCTGCAGCCTCTGATTTTTCAGGAGACTGCTTTCTACGTGGCTGGGCTATAGCGCTTACACCGGGATCCACTATCAGTTGGTGACAAGCAACGCTAGGGTCGATTCCGGGCATGTCAGTCGCGCTTGATGAGTCAATAAATTAGTCTTTTTAATATATTATTTGAGTCCGTTTTATTTAGATTTGATTTCGTTTTATTTAATATTATTTCCTTTTTAGAATTATTTTACTTCAATTGCAAGTTATTATATTTCAGGAACAAATATCTGATAGATTGAGTCTTGGAGCAAAAGAAAGAGGATTAGGAGCTGATTCAGGATGAAAATATGAAATATGGGACAAAAATATGTCACTCCCTAAGTAAGAAACTTGGCACGGCCCGTGCCACCAGCAGCACGGCCGTGCCAGCCTTCAAGACACTCTTTTGCTGCTTCTGCTTCATGGACAAGCTACCTATTAGTTTACTTCTGACCTAAAAGCCCGTGGTTTCTTGTGGAACATTCTAGTGTTATATTTCTTAGGGCTTAAGTCATTGTAAACTATAAATAGAGTAGCTAGCTATCACAACAAATCATCTTTTGTTCTTGGAATTCAATAGTGACAATTGT
>Ga0315913_1004678_pt1 | contig 16567 bp, 7 predicted proteins | sample MpolsnodulesMG_FD_207736 | JGI IMG/M metagenome (GOLD analysis project Ga0315913, IMG submission 207736) | Medicago polymorpha root nodule microbial communities from Los Angeles, California, United States - small nodules | ecosystem: Host-associated > Plants > Roots > Nodule | place: USA... | reverse complement strand
TATAAAAACACAGTATCAACAATCTTGCACTCACATCTGTTACACGGAACTCAAGTCGAAGAGTTCTATATTGAACTCGCAATCTGATAACAAACTTGTCCGAATCAGTTATAGGATTTGGATCTATTGGAGCTGAAAGAGATCAAAGATTCAAAGAAATTAGTGCAAGTTGAAAAATATATATGAAAACATAAGAGATCAAGAAAGAACATGAAACATGGTTAGATTTTGCTGTGTTATTTGTACCTTCAAGCAGTGCATGGCTAAGAGAGTTTGTGCATCACTTTCCATTGTTAAGTCTAAACTGTTTTGACTTAAAATTGATGGTAGGAGAGGATAATAGGAATGTAATCGTTAATATACATGGAAGGTTATGAGATCTACGGCTGAGATGTAGGGGGTGGTTGACTGAGTTGATTAACATTAATACATGAAAGGTTATGAGACCTACGGCTGAGATGAGGGGAGTGGTTGACTGAGTTGATTTGCATTAATTACGTATTAGGGAGGAAAATGAGGATGATTAGCACTGTTTTCAATTGCCATTATGACGTTTCTGTATGAGAGAAAATGAGGAGTTTGAATCAACGGCTGTGATTAAGTGTGTGGTTGGGAGATTATATTAGCAATAATTACTTGCTTAGGAGGGAAAAATGCAAGGGATTAGGGCAAACATGACAGCTCATCAAGTTTAGCTTTATATAAAGGATAAAGGATTACTAGCGAGGCGAACTATTGGAAGCCGCTACCTTGAACCTTTTGTTAGTCTTAGACTACTGCTTTAACTTGTTATTCTATTTCTTTGGAACCACCAACTGAAATTCTTGATTTGTGTCTAAATCAACAATATCTTCCATTTGTGTCAGAAAACCCATGGTTTGTTTGACCACAGTCGGAACAAGCCCTAAAACTTTAATGTTATGAATAACTTTTTCACTGAAGTTTGACACAGTAGAGTCTGTCACCACTATGGACCTACGAAGATCTTCCTGAGCATGATCTTTCGCTACCACTCCCTTATGTAATTATTCACGAAAGAAAGTATCAACTTAGTTTGTAACAGAAGCTTCATCACGATTGAAATCAGTTTTTCCTTGATCGGATGGAGATTCTTGTAAAATAGTGTTGCCATCTAACTCCACATTAGGAATGTGATCAACAACATGAGCGTTAGTGGCAAGGTTATATGCGTTTGTATCTTCTATTTATGCATTTGCTACTGAAGAGGGTACAGAGGCAACAATGGTTTTAGGGTTTTTATCACCCTGATTAGTGAATTTTTTTTAATATCATAACCTTTTGTGTTTTATGTTTATCTTGCTTATTACTTGTAACCATTTTTCCATGCTTCAACTTGTTATATTGAGATATATGATTACCTTAAGTCTGACAGTTATTGCAATATTCAGGATGTTTTTCATAGACAACACCAACATGAAATGCAAACCCTTCCATCTCGACTAAAACATTGTCATGAAGAGGTTTTGATAAATCAACTTCAACAAGCAGCCTTGCATAATGTCCAAACACTCTATTTCTAGTAGGTTCATCTAAAGTAATAAGCATACCACCAACACAAGCAATTTCAATTAAAGTTTTTTGTCTCCAAAATTAATGAGGGAGATTAGTGAAACGAATCCAAAACTTGAGGATTATATTATTTCTAAGAGTCGGGGCAAAAATCTGAAACCCATTGTGACAAGGAAAGCAAATGATTCCAAATTTAAGATTCCAAGAACCCGCCGACCAAATGGAGGCATTTCCTTAATAGTCGAGAAGACAAATTCGAAGAAACCTTTGTCCAGCATAACAAGCTTCCAACTATTGATTTTCCAGAGAGGAATCAAAGTTTTCTGTAGCTGCTTTACAGTATGAGGTTTCTCTCCTTTCTTCACAATTGACCTCCCATGGAGGATACTTTTACATTCTTCAACTCCCTTAGTGTATTCATCCTCGGGGATTTCGATTGAAATTGAGTCTCCTTTTATACAAGGCTGAAGAAAATCGGGGAATGTGAAATATGTATTATTGCTCACTACTTGAGTGAAAGATAACTTATATTGTGCAGTGAAGTTTCTAGCAGCAACTTTGACGATTGTATCAACACCACCAACAATATTGATTGTTTTGAGAACCAAACTAGCACCCGACTTTTCGACTTGTACAACCAGTCCAATATAAAGAAGAAATAATAAGAGTCTTGTTTTTGCTAACTAGTCGACTAATCCACTCTTTTATTTTCATAGTATTTGATTTGACTTTTTTTGGTGGTGGCCGAAGTTCAAACCCCGGACCTTGCGTATATATTATGCATTGTTCATACCAACTGAGTTAAGTTTACCGGGACATTTGATTTGACTAATTGTAGTGGGTTTGAATACCCTTTGTACTCGTGATAATAAATTATTTTGCTTATAAAAAAAAATACATTGACTACTATTTCCTTCTCCGATATTAAATGTCTCATTTTTAATATTGATTTGTTTTATATATTTGTTTCTTTATGTTCGACAAACACATTCTTATTATATGTGTTATTTATTGTTGCTCCATTAATTACTATCAAGAAATGTAACTAGTAAACAAAGGTTCATTTTATCATTGAAATTAAAAAAAAAGAAAAGAATATGCTCATATCTTTTCTGTGTTTAAAAAATGTACATATCTCATGAAACACTTATATAATAAGTAAAAATAAAAGCTGCGGAAAAGAGATAGTAAAAATAACCATTTATGAGTGTAATATGACATGAATTAGCGTGTGGCTCTCCATGCTTCTCTGTTCTCACACGCATATATTGTAGGCTGTTTAGCAGAATGTTAATTCAATTCAAAGAGATTAATTAACAAAAGTTTGACCTTATCACTTTGGCCAAATGAGAAAAGACAAATGCCACGTATTATTGTGTTCAAATTCTATGTCAAAATATTATGAATTCATCACATTTTATATTTGGTAAGATAAAATTGACAAGAACACATCATGATTGATGACCAAGTGGGCAAGTGGTTGCATCAAGAAGTGCTTCTTTCACTCGTCCCACACACGGAAGAAAGACTCACTAACAACATTTATTTTTTTGTTGAAGAAATTCACTAACAACATTTTTTTGACATTAAAAGATTGGAGTGATTTAATTTACCATCAATGTAAAGATTGTTTCTACATTGGAACAATTCTTAAAACTCCAACCTTGCTTATAAACAAAATATATATAATTTGGTAGCTTCAAATATAAACAAAAAGTACTAAATTCACACTATTTTAGTCCATTGTTCCAAAAACAATCCTTGTTAATTCTCCTATTTTGAAAGATGAATACAAAGTCTCGATGCAAATTCAATGTAATGATTATTATAGTGCATGAAATTTTAGTCATTATAACTTTTCTATATATATATTTTTGAATAATTACTTTTTTATATATAAAATCAAAGACTATTAAACTAACTTATATTATAATATTAAAATTCGATTATTTTGCTTGTATATAAGCTCAAAGAGACTTCATCAATAGCATATTTAAAAAAAAAAACAGCATAAAAATTAAAAGCATGAGTTTTATTCTTGCGAGCATGTGCATGGAAGTAAGTGTGCCCTAACAAAACCTTCACCGTGTTGGCATTCTCTTCCATTGCTGACATTTGACTGGATCGTTTTCAACAGCTGTGATTTTCTGATCCAAGAAAACGTCATCAAGGTCCAATGAGAGCCATTGTAGGTCCCACTTTGTAGCTGTCTCCCGTACAAAGGCATGAAGGGTACTAAAAGAAATGGGTGGTCCATATTTGTTGGGTTGGAACTTGAAAAACCATCTTTATATTATATCCATGGTCCCATACTCACTCCCCACTAGCTATTTTTTATTTAATTGGTAATGAGTCTTGTGTCATGAGGGAATAAGATAGGATAGAAGGAAATTGGGAAAGGGATAAGATTCATATTTATTCATGTGCTGTTGAGTTGACTTGTGTACAACACTCCATAGGTGCTTAGAATTATTCATATAAATCCAAATATTCATGTTTGCATGTGATGTAATAACTAATAAGTTAACAAAACTAAGACAGGTGGTTCGATTTTGGTTGTTAATGATGCTTATGGAATGCCCTAATTAAGATGGGAGTTTAATAGTATGCTTTTAAGATATAGACTTCATTAGGTAAGAAAAACAGATTTAGGTCACTATACTAACTGCCATTTCAAAATTGAGTCTCTTAAGCATATAGTTGAAGTTTGATCTAATTAGTTTAATGCATAGTATAACCCATTTGTTCAAAAAACGTAGTCCTTCAAATGGAAGGATATATACTACATACATGATTGAAGAATAGTCCTTGATCTTGGATAGAAAAACCTTACATGCACAAAGATTAAAATGATTTCAAAACAATATTCAATAAAATTTCTTTCCACCATTTCATTTTCTTGAAATATGTTGTATATTGGCTTCAAATTGAGAATTCTGGAAAACCCTGAAATCGTGTCACGATTCTGGGCATCGTGACACGATTGGATTGGCAGAGAGGTTGATTCTTGAGATGGAAAATCGTGACACGATTTGGGAAATCGTGACGCGATTCAACAACTTCCTCACCAAGTTTACCTGAAAGGGACTGGTCACAACGGTTGTTCAGAGACAATCGTGGCGCGATTGGTCAAAATCGTAACACGATTTTGGACTGCTGTGACTAGTATTTAAGTGAATTCTGCACCATTTTTGAAGGAGAGCTGAAGCTAGAGGCCTAGGGTTCACAAAGGGGGGAACTTGAGGGTTCAGTATCTTTGTAAGGAGGGTCTCTAGGGTTGGGATAAACATTGTAATCACCTTGGGTAGTGAGATTACATCACTGGAAGGATCTAAAGCTTCCTTTGTGTATTTTCTAGTAAGATTCATATGAGTTTGGTGAGGGAAACAAAGGGTAGAGATTAGGATAAGGCTGATTTCTTGTAACCTCTTGTAACATCTTCTCATAGTGGATTGGAGAGCTGCTCTCTCCCCCAGAGTAGGTCATATTGGACTGAACTGGGTTACCATCTTGTGTGTGTTTGTTTATTTCCCTTTTAAGCTTGCTTATCTTTATGCTTGGCTAGTATTTTGTGTCATTGTTTTAGCTCTTGAGTGTGTTGTTGCTTGAAGGCACTTAGACCTAGGATTACCACTATCTTTTGCTCCACACATCTTTGTTTTTCATTGGTGTGATTCCGATCAAGGTTGATTTCACAACAAAATAAAATAGCAAAGAAAAAGAAATATAGTAAAGAAAGTCTAATAGTAGTAATTTGCATTTTAAAGATATCACAAGGACGAAACTACCAACTTCTATATGGAGGAATGAAAAGAGGAAATGAATGTAAAAAAGTAAGATATTATGTGGTTGGTAATAACAATTGGCCTCTTTTATCTTTGAGGAACAAAATTATATTTCAAAGAGGTGATTAATTGTAATTATGTGATTGACAAAATAATAACTTTATCATGGGGGTAGTTTATCCATAGAGAAGCAAGAGAGTTTGGCCTGATTTATTTTTGGATCGATGTAATAATCCTGTGAGTTTACAAAGAACATATTTCATATATAGTTTAATGTAACAGAATGGAGTGCTCATTATACTCTCATTTGTTTGCTTATTAGTGAAAATTATTTAGTTTATTAAACTTTGTTTTCTCAGATAAACCAACTCTACAACAAGGTTTGTAACTTTGCCTCAAAAAAAAAAGTTTGTAACTTCCTAAGCATTGAGTTTTGAATACTTTATGATTTTTTTGTAGCTAGTTGCTTAACGAAAATAAATGAACCCCCATAAATTATTTTTTAAATCAAATGGGGTTTATAGAAATGAAGCAAGCAAGTAATCTTCCTCGTCCCTCCTAAATGGGAATTAAAAATAAGTTTTAATGGAAAAGTTGCATTCACCTATAAAAAAAATAAAGGATAAGTTGTCCATAAATTACACAATTATCTCACAAGTAATCATCGGATTGGTTATCAACAAATCTTTGGTATTATTTTCTTGTTCATAGTTTGATTTGATAGTGATTCTTTTGCGCCATTTGGACAAGTTGTAGATCAAATTGATATTTTTTAACTCATTTACTGTAACGTATTCGCAGTAGGTTCAATTAATTTAATTAACCCTAGTTGGAAATCTATTGATTCAATTGGCACTAGCTAAGTAATGGATGATGTGCAACATTTTTATATATAGTACTACTTTAAAGACATTGATAATTGCGTATAGCAAAAAAATGGGAACATTTGTAACTTTTTTAATGTATTTTTTTTCTTTGAGGTAACTTTTCTAATGATGGAAGGTAGTAATATGCCTAGTCATAAAATAGATGTCTTGCTCTACACACACACAAAAAGAAAAGATGTATTGCCCTTTTCAGTTATGTAACTTTGATACAAAAATACAAATTTGGGGATAGACCAGTTCCCCACTCTGCATTTTGCATTGCATTATGTAATGAAGATCATTAGAAAAGAAGAAGTTTTTTTTTAAGAGGGCCAAGACAGAAATATTATAAGAACTGCCTTTGAAGTACAAGGACCGTCAAAAAAGGATTAAAAAGTGTCGACAGTAAAAAACCAAAGCGAACTGGTACTAAAAAAACTGAAAAGAAAGATTACATAAGAAGAGCAATGATAGGTAGACACCCCTAATGTGTACACCCATTTGTACCATTCGGGAAAATTAAGTTATCCAAATATATAGTTTGTGTAATCACATTTATTTAGTTGCGTGACCACATTTTTCAGCTTTTAAATGCTGGAAAAATAGTGGTCATGCAACTGAAAAAGTGTGGTCAGATAGATCATATATTTGGTTAACTGAAATTTTTTCGAGTGGTACAAAGAAGTGTCTACCTATCTTTATTCCATAGTAAACAATCTAACGTACATCAAATGATTAGACCACCACAAGCTAAAAACCATAGAAGAAAGAAGGTTATGCGTCATCAGCCCACCACCTAAGAATGAACCTTGATGTGTTCTAATAACTGCTCCAACGAAAGTTCCTTGTTACAAAAAAATTCTTGCATTATGCTCCATCAAGATTATCAATGAAAAGAACGAAACACCTAACAAACAAAGAACATGATTAATAGTTTCTGCCTTTCCGCACCCTCTCGGCAACAACAAGGAACCAGATGGCACCACTGAACGATGGATAAGATTGTCCTTGGTTGGGATCCTTTTATTCAACATTCTCCAAGCAAGTAACAATCCTTTTATTTAAGCCATTCTTCAACAAAACAAAAAAAAAGATCCTTTTATTTAAGTCTCTTTGACAGAGTAAACCATCAATAGAGTTATGAATCCAAGTCTATTTATCATCAACATTATGTTAGCGCATCAATCAATTACTTGCAAAGCAAGTTAGGTTCTTATGAATCTAGGGTTTTGATTTTAGAGGAATCAGAGAGAAAAAAGAAGGATTAGAAGAGAAGGTTTATTGTTTGTAATGTTGTAAATTCATTAGTTATGAAAAACACTTACAAGCAGAGCCGTTCCTACAAATCTGGAGGCTCGGTTCTGTAAATGAAAAGAGACATGTAATAAAATAAAAATGTATTTTTTTTTAAAGAACAATGTTCTATTTAAATTTTTTAAAAGATAAATACAAAGTGCCGTATATATGCGGTACACCCAAAGGTGAAAATCACTACCGTATACACGAGGAATCTCAAACCACCATCCCAAAAAAACACTCACCTAACACTTAGTAGTACTATTGAGCTATAATTTTTTTTGAGGCCCATACCTTGGGGTGACCCAGTTCCATTGAGCGGTTTGCACACCCCAAAGTCCGGCGCTGCTTACAAACATGCTTATATACAAAACTTATTCACTTGGCTTGCGTGACAAGTTATATCACAAGCCCTAACTAACTTTACTAAAAACTAGCTAAGACTAACAAACTTCTAACCAACTTGATTATGATGTGTTTAATCAAAACAAACTTTGATTAAAACACTAATCATATCTAAACTGAACTTGAATTAAAACTAACACACATTATAGTGAAAAAAAATGTAATCTAACAAAGAAACACATTGTTCCAATAAATCCTACTCCCATGCAAAATGACTCATTCTCCACCGCCACCCTTGCCCTTCAACACCTCATACGTGCCTTCTCATCTCAACTTCAGATACAAAGGGAAAAAAGACATCCAAATCTAGACCGCAAACATTCACCAAGAGATAGATTTGAGCATATAATATATTTTGATAGATTTGAGCATATAGGAGAATGAACTATAACAGTATAACCTTTTTCTTTTAGTGGAAAGAGATATAATTCTATAGATAAACAAGCCAACATTGAAAAAAATCAAGCTGGCTAGAATCAAAGTACATATAGAAATAAAGCTCAAACGGATTAACCCAAATTTTACATCGATTACAAGATAAACAATAGAGAACAAAAGAGGCATCGGAAACTAAAAAGTTAAACTAATTACATAACACAAGTTTTTCTCTTGGCCAAGCGGTTACCTGTGTTCAACTCCTGAAAAGGGTGTTGCAGGGAATCGAACCTGTAACACCATGTTAAAATGCTCTCACCCAAACCACTTTGCTATACTGTTTAAAGTGTCAATGGTCTACTTTGTTAATATATATAGTTGCTTTGAAAGTTTTGCCACACCAATATCAAATGTCTAGATCCGCCCCTGATAGACAGAATGGATGAAACATTAAACCAGAAGCTCTTGGTTGCCTCTAATTTCATATAGGTTGGCCAAGCTCAATAGGCTAGAAATGTATAAGAAAATTTTCTCCTATACAAAATTGCTCACTCTCATGACTGACCAAAATACCCCTAACGTGAGTTAACTTACGCTCAGTATAACCAACATGAGTTAACTCACGTTGGCCTATAACCTATATAAGTTAACTCACGTTGGTAACAAATACATGGAAAGGTGAACTTCAAATATTTCAATGATAACTAGATTAAGTTTCAATAAGGATAAGAAATTACCGGACAGAAAGTCATATTTTCTTTGCTTACTAACAACACGTGCTGAAACACAAAGCAGTTGTCTTATCAGTAATTAGGAAAAGGTCTCAATGCGCAAACATCACATAAGTAAACATGCACAAGGATCAATCTAATGGACATACAAAGTAGCAGTTTTACAACCTACTTACGGCAAAGGTCAAATATCAAGTCTTGTGTTGGTTTACATTTTCAATTTTAGCATTGCCAAGTGCAGACCAAAAACAAAACAAAAAAGGATCTACCAAATTGCATGGTTTGTTGTGTTCGGAACGTGATTTAATCACGTAGGTTATAGGTTAATATGAGTTAACTCACGTTAGTTATACTGAACGTGACACGTTGGGAGTATTTTTGTCTGTTTACATGGGAGAGAGCAATTTTGTATGGGCGAAGAGCAATTTTCAATGTATAAACATGTAAGATTGGGCTAGTCCACTTACTAGTTCTCACTGGGTTGTGAATAAAGTTCAGCTTAGAAATATTTTACTTCCTACCCCTCACATATTAGCTTGAAAAAATTTCCAAACGTCTTATTTTATTTTATTTTCTACCAAACATCTATTCTACAATTTTTTTTTGAATTTTCAGAAAAATCAAACACTGAATTTGCTGAATTTTTTATAATTAGCTACGGTTGGACCATGACCAAATCTTCAAAGTTTTCTTCCAAATTTTTTGGATATTTGAATTTTCCCAAATAAAAATATAGTTTCACAAATGTCAAAGATTGATTCTTTTTTTGGGAGATTATACATATTTTGAATCTCAAATTGAGTTTTCCAAAATGTATTTTTTTTCCACAAACTCGATTCTTTTAATTTTTTCGAATAATTATTTATTTTTATCTTGGGAAACACTTTTTTCATTCAAAAAGTAATAAATTCCGAAATCTCATTCCGGTGGGAGAGTTTTCTTTCTTTAAAAATGTCAAGACAAATTTAAGATTTTATGAGATGTGTAGGAGTATAAATTCGGATAGAATTAAAACTCTACTAGTTTTAACCTTGTATACGCGGTGTGGCACACCACGTACTCTAATAAATCACAAGTGATCTATGGAAGAAGTTTTAAATCAACAAATGTCTATGTAAAGATCACATCAAACTCTAGAGAAGGAAGAAATTTGTCATATTCAACCATATGCCAAATATCAATTACAAATACTACTTTTAGCCATGACAAGGAACATGGTACGTACTTCTCTCGCAAAGTGCAACTTTGGAGATAACATAACAGAGTGTGACCTTGGACAATAATTTGACAAAATAATATGGGTCATCGTCGGCAACAAAATAAATCAAGTATGTCTTCCAATATTTGACCTAAAAAGTACAAGAGAATCATTTCTTATCTACTACTATACAAGAGAAATTAATGACTAAAAAGTACATGCAACACGCAAAAAGAATTATTAGTTGCAACAAGTAAAAAGTACAAACAGTGATAAAGATTCTTAGAAATTGTGATTGGATCTAACTCTAACACAACTCAATGTTCATATTATCATTTATCCGATGTAAGACTTTTTAACAAGATAAAATAGACTTAAACACGAGGCAAGAGTAATTTACTTATGCATGTAAGACAAAAACACTTAAATCTTTTATTTTATAAATGGATTTGAAGTATTTATCACTTTAGTCCAATACCTTAATTTAATCATGCAATCACATCCTAAAACATCTATTTTTACAGTTTTGTTAAGAAGATAAAAACAAAACACAAAGGGGACCTAATGATACACACACGACAAACAACTTATAAATAATAATAAATTCTCACTGTGTTGAGTCATGTTTGGCAAACAAATTTGCATTCAAGTGACCCTTTTTCACAGCTAAGATGCTTTGTTTGAACGTCTAAATTAGCTTTGATTCAACTTTCATCATTTAAAATTCCGTGTGTTTTGCCTGTCAATTTCAGTTTTGAACTTTTGATGCATCTACAAATTTGAAGTCCTGCACATAAAGTTAGCAAAACATTTTCAAATAATAGTTCATTTATTGGGATTCTTACAAGAACTAGGATTGCAAAAAGTTTACACCGGGACATAAGGTCATCAACTTTATTTGTAAAAAAATTAATAAACTTTACTCATTATTTTTGTCATGAAAAACTTTATTCTTTATTTTATGTACGTGTCTCCTCTCAAACTAAACTACTAAAGTATATGCATATACCTTTGCAATTCAAAAATCAAAGTGGTTTAAATTAGTTATTAACATTGGATAACAAATCCACTTGAATTGCTCCGGTGGTGGTGTTGCCTAACTTATCTTAAATCTTAAAGTATGTTCTTTCTCAAAGACTCAGTTCAACTATACAATTTGGTTGGACTTGTTTAAACTCTTAAAAAAAAACATTGGAAATATTTTCATGATAATCATAAGAGATATATGTGCTCGTTTGATTGTGGATTGGAAGGCATTAAAAATGAGTTTCCGGTCAGAAGTGATTATTCTAACCCATTTATAGGTTGTTCCAAAAGCTACCACTGAGTAGCTTCTATAAACCCATTTATGCATTCAATGCCTGCCGTACCAAACACATGTTTCGATAAATACACACTCAAAATAATTTTGATCAAAATTATCCAAACATAAATTACATTCTGTTCAATTCACTTTATATCAAAACCAATTTTACAAAATTAATTTTTATCACCGCGGAATTAAACACACATGCATAAACATTGCTTTCAACTTTACAACGACACAAATTTCATTTCAAAATAATATCAACAACTCCAAATATTCATAATATAAATAGTTATTCCCTAAAAGAAAATAGTTATTCTAGTAAAGAAATGTAACATCACATCTTTGCTAAAAAATGCAATATCACACCTCAAAGTTATATCATATTTACTATCCATAAGGTTGAATCAGCTGATGACGGTTCCTAAACATCCATACATATAAGTTATATTATATTATACATAGCTCGAACTCAAATTATTTGTTTAACAAGTTAACTTTTGACTCAAATTCCACTCCTTTAATTTATTAACCACATTCAACGAATTAGTCATCACATGAAGTCTCCAACTAATTTTAAATTGTTACATTTCATTGCCAACCCTACTATTCAATCACACATATATCTTCAAGATTCTTTATTTAAAAATTTAGGATATTCTTTTGTCGAACATAAAAAGTATTATATTCTCTCTGCCAATGTTGTTTTTGCATGGTCACAGTATATCATGTGATCATTACAAAAGAGATTCAACAAAATAAAATAATCACAATCAAATATATTTTGATGGAACCTGTTCTGTTTGTCACAATCACAGTATCTAATATCTATCCATGCTTCTGTGAAGTAGTTTGTTTACAACCTGGTTTCTTCTACCACAAAGTTTCTTTCTGCATAAAAACATTATCATCTTCTTTATGCACATGGGTTTACTAAATATATATATACAAAAAAAAAGTGTTCAACATAATTTACTCAAAAAGGAAAGAGATATTTCCAATATACATGTCATGTTCCAAATACAACATTTGTTACATACATTCTTAATTTTACAACATCAAAGATATACATATACTACTTCCAAACTTTCTATTTTTATGAAACTTTTTTTCTCCTTCATACCATTTCTTATAAGTTACAATCAACTTTTTCACCACTTCATAGAAATGAAACACCTGAAAAAAATACATTCCCTATATTATACATATTGAGCTAATTTTATCACAAGATGGGATAAAAAGCCAAAATTTCTACACACACATAAAAGCTCAAAAAAAACACTAATCAAGAGGTTGTTGCATTGTCACAACTAAGGGACTTGTGACAATGTGTTTCCCATCAGACCAAACTATGGAACCACTCTTCAATAAAGAACTTCCAGGTGAAAGCTTAACTTCCCTAGTTTGTACCCTAACAAGAAAGTTCAATTTCTGACCAACCCTTCTAAAAGGTAACATATCTGGCTTCACAGTTACCACCATTCCTTCAGGAGGATTAATTGTTACTTTGTAAACTGATTTTGGGTCACCAACATTTGTCACAGTCCTAATAAAATGTGTAGACATTTTATGTTTTCCATATTGTTGAAAAACTGCAGATAATGTTGGATAATTCAAGTTACCAGAATGTCCTGCTTTTTTAGCATTACTACAATCTGCAATTTTCCTTGTGATCACTTTAATATTCGTAGTGGTGTAATTTGAGTTACACAAGAAATCAACATAATCATAGACTGAAATGTCATAAACCAAACCAGGATCCAATGCTTTCTCAGGGTGAACATGCCCAGCTCCATAATCAAACACCGTTGAAACGTTCCCGTTAGATTCATCCAACATTGGATCGCCTTTGTTATCGACAGTATAAGCAGTAGTCATAAGAGCTGATTTAATAGCTGCTGGACTCCAATCAGGGTGAGCTGCTTTCAACAAAGCGGCTAAACCAGAAACATGAGGACAAGCCATAGATGTACCGGATAATATGTTGAATTCAGTTCTTCTATGATCAGAAGCACTGCCAGAAGGTCCAACTCGATCCGGCCAAGCAGCTAGAATGTTCAAACCAGGTGCAATAACATCTGGTTTTAAAATGTCAGGCGATTCAGGGTTAGGCCCTCTCGCTGAGAATGACGCCACCACAGGAGCTGGCCTAACCCCAAGCCTAGTACCTTTAAAAACAATAGTCGCGGTTGGCAATGACCGCGACTTAGCTCCATCGGCGATGTAACTCCTGATTACATCGCCGCCTATAGCCCCAACGGCCGTCGCAGGCAACACGTGGCTATCGGCTACTAACCCTTCACCATCAAACACCCCATTAGCTAAAATCATACCAATCCCACCTGCTTTCTTCACTACTTCACCTTTATCACCTCTTGAATTAATCCCTCTATCACAAACAACAATTTTTCCTTTTACAAACTTAGGATCCAAAGAACCTGCTAAACAAAGTGAAGATGAATAACCATCACCACCTTCTCCACCACCATGTTCGCCGCTGCCGGCATACACAACCGGGTACATCCGACCCGGAGTTAAACCTGGCCCACCATAGATACTAACTCCATTTATAATCTTACCATTTCCAAGCTTCACATCAGCAGGAAAATCTCTATCAATTGTCCCAGCACCGACAGTTGCCACCCACGGAGCTACATTGGTAACAGTGAGCCCACCAGGCCCACCGTTACCAGCTGATGCCGAAACAAATACTCCGGCATCAGAAGCTCCAAAAGCACCAATAGCAATGACATCAAGATGGTACGGTACAACAACACCACCGACACTGAGAGAAACCACGTCAACACCATCAGCCACGGCGGCGTCAAACGCCGCAAGTATATCGGAGTCAAAACAACCACCGGTCCAGCAAACTTTATAAACGGCGAGACGAGCCTTCGGAGCCATACCGGCGGCGACACCTTTAGCATAACCCAAAGTACTCGCCGGAGAAACATATCTCCCGGCGGCGATTGAAGCAGTGTGAGTTCCATGTCCGTCGGAGTCTCTAGCAGAACGAAACTCAGTTGTTTCATTCATCTTCCCGCTTGTAGCTTCATACCCGCCGGAGAAATACTTAGCTCCGATGATCTTCCGATTACACGCCGTCGCCGGAAAATCTTTCCCAGCAACGCAACTTCCTTTCCATTTCGCCGGAATAGGACCAAGTTCACGGTCATTGAAACTCTGTCTCTCCGGCCAGATTCCGGTGTCAATAACTCCGATAACAAGATCGGACCCGAAATCAGTTTCATGGAGCAACCCAGTTTTCGCGGCGGTTTTTAACCCGAGAAACTCTGGTGAACGTGTTGTGTGAAGTGTTCGGATTTGTTCGGGTATAATAGTGATGACGTGGCTTAGTTTTTGAAGATTTTGAGCTTCTAATTGTGTTAGTTTTGTTGAGAAACCGTGGAAAACGGTGTCGTATGTGTGGATAATGTTGTTTGAGGTTGTTTTTGTGATTGATGAGAGTGAGGATTCGTACCAATTTTTGTGAGTTGGGAAAATGGATGGTTTGGAATTGTGTTGGACTTGGATTATGAAGGTTTGTTTTTGTGGGGTGGAAGTAGAAAGTGTGAGTGTAGTAGTGAAGAACAAGAGAATAATGAGGTAAGGAAATGGTGCCATTTTGAGAGGGGTGTGATGAGTGGAAGAGTTGTTTTGGTGTGAACAAAATTTAAAGAAGATAAAGTAGATTTGAGTGCATGTGTGTGAGAGTGAGAGTGAGAGTGTGAGTGGAGGAAAGGGAAGGTGAATATTATTGTGTTTAGTGCGAGTGTTATTGTTAGCTACAATAGTACACGGTTAATTCAAAAAATAAGCTACAATAGTACGATGTAGTGATGTACTCTCTGCTTAGAATACTCGTAATAAGAGACGTATAATACCACTGTGACACTGTTGTTTAAGTTAAATGATAGATATTTGTATGAGTGAGAGTGTGAGAGTAGAGTGGAGGAAAGGGATGGTGAATATTATTTGTACTGTTGTCTATGAAGAAAAAAAGGAGCAATGTTTTTTCAACATTCTAATCTTAAGTCAATAACCATTTAATAATCGTATAAAAATGGTGATGTCTACCTTACCCCTAATGAATTGGGGTAATTTATCTCCAATTATAAGTAGAGTTAACAAGTCTTTATCCCCTGTAATATATATCATTTTCGGTTTTCCCCTGTAATTTTTTTTATTTACCCCCTTATAATCTTTTTTTATAGAATACCCCCTATAACAGGTCATTCAAAAAACACTTTTTTTTTTCTTCAGAAATTTTCGTTTTTGAATCGCCTATTGTTAAAAAAATAAAATTGCAGGGGGTGAATAAAAAAAACTACAGGGGAAACCCGAAAATGACCTATATTACAGGGGGTAAAGACATATTAACCCTTATATGTGTGATTCAGTTTTGAAATGAAGACGATGAAAATCACGTGTTGAATGAAGGAGATGAAGAAGTTTGATATTTTTTAGATGAAAATTGTAAATGATAGTAAGAATAAAGATGAAGAAAATTGTAAATTATATTACTCTCAATTTATCAAGGAGAAATGTAGAATACTTCAATGGATGCATGCTTGTTAACATGTTATAGAGTTGGTGCGCAAAACACGTTTTCCATTTCTCTTTTACATTTTGTGGACGATACCTTGTTGGTGGAAGAAAAAAGTTTGACTAATGTAAGCGCTTTGAAGGATGTTCTTGTTTTGTTTGAGGCAAGATCGAGACTAAAAGTTAATTTCAATAAGATTATGTTGGTTGACGTTAATATAGTTGATTCTTGGTTGCGAGAAGCGCCATTGGTGATGAATTGTAAAACGGGACGCATTCTTTTCTTTTATTTGGGGATGCCTGTTGGTGGATCTTCACGTAGCTTGAATTTTTCGTATCCGTTGGTTGAGCGCATAAAAAGTCGATAGTTGGGTTGTAAGAGTCGTCATCTCTCTTTGGGGGGTTGTTTGGTCCTTATGAAGTTTGTCATGTCCTCTATTCCGGTTTACTTTCTCTCCTTTTTCAAGGCTCCCACATGTATTGTTTCTTCTCTTGATTTTTTTTGTTTTTTTGTTTTTTTTGGGGGG
>Ga0315913_1004674_pt1 | contig 16573 bp, 8 predicted proteins | sample MpolsnodulesMG_FD_207736 | JGI IMG/M metagenome (GOLD analysis project Ga0315913, IMG submission 207736) | Medicago polymorpha root nodule microbial communities from Los Angeles, California, United States - small nodules | ecosystem: Host-associated > Plants > Roots > Nodule | place: USA... | reverse complement strand
AAAAGAAACTATGTGCAGACGGAAAGAGACAATTCTAGTGAAAGAGACAATTCTATATGTGACTTGTAGTCCGCACACTTGAAGATGTGAAGTTAATTACATATATACAAATTTTCGCGCGAAAGAGAATTATATTGATAAAATACATTTGTATAGAGTTTGATATGTTCACCGAAAATGAGATGATATATGTTTAATGTTTATGTTTAAGAGACATATTCACCTGAAGTGAATTCAAGAACTTTTTATTGCTTGATTAAGTTTAGCATTATATGAAGGGCTCAATTTATATGAAAGATGTGTTGCAATATAGTTTTACGACTCACGTGGTAGTGATGAGTATATGAAACTCTCTCATAGAGTTGATTTTCGTGAGATATTGAAGAAATCACATCATATGTCCATTTTAATGTATTTTGTTAATTATATGTATTGTGGTATTTTTTTCTGTTAATTAGTAAATACAGATATCGTAACAAAGTTAAGCATACATGTTGTATCTAAGAGAAACAACATGATCAAGGAATTGGAGAATTTTCTTTCAACAATTCAATATGAAGATAACATCTCAAGCACTGCTCATTTGGAGAATGGTCTGGAGATAAATCAGATCTCTCTTGAGAGTCACCACCGCCAAGTAAAGCTTTTGAGAAACAAGCATAAAAGATTATTTGACTTTCTTCGTCTCATATACGATTGTCTTCATGAGGGGGAGACATAAATGTGTTCTGCACTCTTTTTCCCTTAACCATGGTTTTATCCCTTTGGATTTTCCTAGTAAGGTTTTTAACGAGGCAGACTATCACACAAAAGGATGTTGTACTCTTTTTCCTTCACTCGAATTTTTTTTCCATCGGGTTTTTCTCTAGTAAGGTTTTGATGAGGCATATCCTTGATGGACATCCAAGGGGGAGTGTTATGAATATTATAAGTGGATGTCCATATAGCAATTGGGTTATTGGGTCATATTGTTTGCTTATTGGGCTATATTATGCTTGCCCACCAAGTCATTGTATTTCTCTATAAATAGAGCTCATATGTAACCTAATTGTATACTACAGGAGAATAATAAAATCATCTCTCTTCTCTTTCTTTATCCTTCTCTACTTCTCTCTACTTTATTCATGTTCCTATTTCTTTAGTTTTATAACATATTTAATTCATTTCATGTTAAAAAGTTTTATTTTTTTGTGAAATAGTGTTTTTTTATAAGGTTTTAAACATGTCTGCAAAAAAATCATTCAAAATTTTTTAAGATAATCAAACAAATTTAAATTTAACAGAGACCAAGACATTTGTGTTGAAAAGTTTTATAATGACTAATATGCCAATATTTTATTAAAAATTAAAATCAAAATTTGATATATCTATATAGGTTAAAAACTTATTTAATTCGAAAATGTTTTAAATAATTGAGAAAGAATTTGTTGAAGAGGATGATCAAATCTATTGACTTTGGAATCCAATGGTTGTTAAACATTGTTTATGATGGACCACCTAGTAATCCGTAACAGGCGTTGCCTTTTATGTTAACTGTCAATTTCATCCCAAACCTAACAATTTCAACTGCCGTATGTCCTTTTGTGTCCCATCCCTCATTAAATTAGCTAGTTAAGGTCAGGTCACTAGCAACATACCAAAATGTATTGAACCCAACACAAATTGTTACGAAGAGAATCCCCAAGTTGGCAATATTTTTTGGTTACACAGTTGGCTATGTCAACAATGTACATAGTGTTTTACACAATTGTAAAAATGAAATTAATTGATTCGTACTGTTGCACAGATATAGATCAGACCTAGACTTTTACCATGCCTCCTGGTGTACACTAAGTATTGTGATTACAATAGTTAATTGTTAATGAAATTCATGCAAATGCAATAGTTTTTCTCCAACAAGGTTTTAAATCCAAATAACATAACCCATTGTAATATTTCATATTAAGGTGACCCCAAAGCATAAATAAAAAAATAAAGTGGAAAGTAACACAAGTACTTTATTTTCTCTTTATTTTATCCCCTTGACCGTCAATCACGGAGAGAAGAAAGCGGCCTGATTTGCTTGAACAATGCTTCTTCTTTTGCATGGTAGATCCATCTCTCTTATGCATTTTGTGCACTTTTCTTTTTTACTCAAACAAATTGAGAAGCTAGTGCTGAACAATTTGGACATTTATTTTCTACTTATTAATGTTATTTATTTGTATAAAAAATTCTAACCATAAATTTTTATTATAATTTAAATTGTTACCTAAGTTTCACGTCAGACTTTACTATATAAGGAAATGAATTACTTTATTTAGTTAGATTGGGTGAAATTCATTCATGTGTCTAAAAGATGCATTAGAGACTTTTGCAAAGTTAGATAAACAGAATTTGGTGTTACCTGCCAGCAATTATCTTTGTACCACCATAGACTTTTGCTTCCAATTTCCCTCGTATGTAATAAACGTTTTGTTTTTAAATTATTTTCTTAGAAATTTATGAGGCAGCTGATATAGTCATAGATGCCAATGCCATCCATTTCAACTACACTGCAGAACTAATCCATCATCCACAAGACTGAGCATAATGACAAGAGTATCTCTGTGTTCTAATTTGGTAGAAGAAACAGTGATCACTGATCAGTATATAATTTACAGGTAGGAAGCTTTGTTCTTGTTCTGCATAATTGGTATACAGTGCAACCTATGTTACCATTTCATAGGCATGTTGGATTAGGATAGTGAGTTTTATTTTATATTATAAGTAAATAGGATAGAAGGAAGAAAAAAAAAAATTTTGATTCCATTTGAAAGAGTGGAACTAAAAAGTATGAAACAAAACAAATTGACTTGTTCTATCTGTCCCCTTGCTAAATGTTACCTAGGATACCGGTGTTGATACATGTGTAGTTGGAAATTCAAGTGTGAAGTGATCAAGCTCCATATTAGTTAATAATACTATGAATTGAGGATAATATAAGTGTAAAGGCACATATTTAGGCCAAAATTGCCCCGTTTTCGATATTTAAAGCAAATATTAAAATGAAGTTTTATATATAAGGAAAAAATATATATATATATATATATATTCGGTGTCACATGAAATAATTGATAATATAACTCTGAAGGAGAACTTGACGCTTAACCGGCTGAATTTACGTGTTGCCGTAATGAATAATTTCAACTTAATATTTAATAATAGTAAGATATATTTTCTTTGAAGGGTTATAACTTATAGGCCTTAAAAATGTGTTTTGTTTTAGATCCAAAATAAAGGTTTGGACCGTTTTATACTTATACTTATGCTTACTTGCCTCCAATTCCAAAAAAACATTACTCCAATTAAACAGGAGATTTTAAATTTTATATGAAAAGAAAGATAAACTGTAGATTGCTACTGTAAATTATAGGTCATATATAAAAAAACCTTTTGATGAATTAACTAACTATCATATCAGCCAGCTAATAAAGGATAATTTAGCATTGTGAAATGAATTACTAAATTGTATTATTCCTTGCTAATCTTTGACTCCATTTTGTTGTTCAAAAAAAGACACATGCCACTCAACTTCAACACTGTGATGCTCCCTAATTCACTCTGTTTGAAAATGGTATCTATGAATCATAATCCGGGTTGGTAGGCATAAAAACAAGATGGACCATCATTGAGATTTTAAAACTAAAGTATGATTGCATTTTGTCTTTGCTCCTCTTTCTCTTTAATCCTTTAACTTAAAGTGAAAAACAAATCATAAGCTTTTTCTTTTCAATGGTTAAAAAGGAAAGTAAATAAATTAAGCAGAAACAAACAAGATACTTCACAATGATAACAATTATACAACTTCTTGATGATAATAAGCACAAAATTAACATGCTTTCAATTTCATATTTCATGCAATATTTCCAAATCATAACATACACTGTGCAATTTCATAAGTAGCAAGACAACACTTAACAGAATTATCACCAACCAAGTAAATTAAACTTCATAACTTATCCTACTTTTTTATTTTTTTTGTGATTTTTAATCTAAAGCACATAAAAACATTGAACAAACACAACCAAAATTCAAAAGGACAATGAACTCTTCACTTTGTTACAATGATTTGATTCAATCTCAAGGCTCAAATTCTTCTTGGTCATCTTCAAACTGTTCTTGATTCTGGTAACCATTCATAGAGTTCTTGTTATTCTCATAATTGTTCACATTGTTGTTACCAAAATAACCTTTTTTGTTGTACCAATTCTCAGAGTTCACAACTCCTTTAGATGAATCTCCATTGAATGTTGGATTATATTTCTCCTCAGAGTTAACATCATAAAAGTATTTTCCACCTTCCATAACCCTTGTATCACTCATTCCTTGCCTCTCACCATTGTTGTAATTGGTGTTACCTTTGAAGCTGTATTTGTCATTAGCAGCCACTTTGTTGTTGTAGTTATACTTCTCGTAGTTGTTGTTGTTGTTCTGATTTTGCATTGAGTTGTAACCTTCTTCTGGGAACTTTGTGTTGCTAGAAGCATCTTTGCTGTTGTAGAAATACTTGTTGTTGTTGTTGTTGTTCTGGTTTTCCACTGAGTTGTATCCTTCTTCTGTAAACTTTGTGTTGCTAGAAGAATCCTTGTTGTTGTTGTTGTAGAAATACTTGTTATCGTTGTTGTTGTTCTGATTTTCGTTCGAGTTATATCCTTCTTCTGGGAACTTTTTGTTGCTAAAGTCATTAGAACTAGAAGAATACTTGTTGTTGTCGTAGTTGTCGTTGTTGTTGTTAGTGTAAGATGTTCCCGTTAGTTTCGTGTCACTAACCTCATTCGGGTACTTGTTATAGGAATCTTGCTGATAGTTGAAGTAATTGTTAACTTTGTTGTCGTTGATTTCATCCTTTGATGAAGTTTTTTCATATGATTGGTAAGTGTTGGGATCAACATTGTTTGTGTTAGTGGTAGTGGGAGGGTGTAGACCAGTATCATGACCATATAAGCCATAACTGTTTTCGGTTTCCGGGATGAAAACTGGTTGTTGTTCTGGTTTGTTTAACGGTGTTTCATTGTTAGGAACTTCTCTAACATTGTTGTTGTTGTTGACATGGGTGACTTTGCTGAAGAATTGACTGTCTCTGGCATGAATTTGGAGAGAAAATGAAAGGGTTGTTAAGAATAGGAAAGATAGGAATTTTGAGATGGGAGCCATAGATGATGATGGTGAAAGAGAGGAAAGTGACTTAGACTGTCTATACTGATGAGTAGAGAGTGTTCAAATATCTTTATATAGAGGACTTTAGCTCTTTTTTAATTAACCCCTTTCAAAATTTTCCACTTATTAGGTGCAAATGGGAGGAGAGTTTTGTGATGATTGTGGTCCCCTATCCAATAAAACTTTTACTAATTAAATGGACCATAAATTTGTTTTTTGTTTGTCTAATTAGAGTCTCTCACCCCTATGAGTTTCAAGTCATCTTTAATTCCCATAGCATTAGTATTTTGAGTCTGCTACGAGATTAATCCTAAAATCAACGGTTGTATATCTGAATTTTTTCACACAAGGTTGATCTGCCTCTCCATTAGGAGAATATTAGCAACTCTCTCAACACCTTGTTATTACTTCATTTTGTTTTTTTGGTTAGTACATCAATATATTATTCAATACTGGATAACTATTGCCAATTTAGAGGACTCTACTTATTTATTCATGCAAAGCATACTCATTATATATTGCAAATCTTGGGAGAATAAACCTAGTGAATAGGGTTTTAGGCTTCTATAAAAATGTGGTTTTGGCTAAACACTGTAATTAATATTATTGGTATATAAAATGTCACTTTAGATAGAAAAATAGATGTCGAGCATTATATAAGAAAAATGATTTATAAACTTAATGTCTTAATTTATTTTTTTTAAGATGTGATGTTTAATTGTTCTTGGTTCAGTGTGATATCTCTAAACTACCCTCATGAATCATTATCCAACAAATATTAAGGGTATGGTTTAGTTTTCTTGAAAATTTTCTAGAACGGCATCTAATTAAAGGGACGGCACCCATTATTATATAAATAAATAAGGCTAAGTTTATATAACTCTTGGCATTGTAGGGGAGACTCTGGTTATTAGTTTATGCAGAGAGACATCATGTTGGATTCGAGAGTTTACAATTAGACCAAAAAATATACTTACTAATAATAAGGGTGCAATTTTATTTCCTTTTTTCTTAAGGATTGTAAGAACTATACTTAATTTAAAGGATGGTACTCATTAATTACAAGTGTCATTGGCAAGGGTGGACCATGGAATCCTTCAACATCAGAACATTTAACCTAGTTCTCTCGTTATTCTTATCCATATAGTGCTAAACATTTAATAAACCTCATTATATTTCGTTTCTTCTAAGCAAACTCATGATTGATTAGTAGTTGCATCAATCATATAGTGCTACAAAAAATTATTCTAAGTAATGGAAATATTGTCACACCAATTGTTAAAATAGTATGAATTGCACCAAAAATTTTGCCTAATAATATATGAACCAAATTAACTTCACACATTCTACCCTTTTAGTAAAAAATAAATAAAGGAAAATGCTAGTTATCCCGATAAAATGCATAGAGAAAATTTCACGAATGGTTTTTTACACTAAATATAATTATCTTAATTACATCAATACCCTCCCATGTTTTCCGCCAAAAACATTGTTACTTGGCTATAAGCACGTCGTGATGCTTTAGGGAAAATTCTCTCGCTATCAATAGCAATGCTCATAAAGGAAAATGCTAGTTATCCCGATAGAATAAGTAATCATATTAATACCCCATAAACCTGCCAAAGAAAATCAAAATCCAGAGGTAGATAAGTGTAAATTTAATTGAGACTTAAGTATGTATGGTTCTAAATGGTGGGAAAGGTAATTGTGTTCTAAAAAAGCTGAAAGTTGGATGATGATTAGTGCACAAGGGTAGTATGGAAAATTAGACCAAATGAAGAAAGGCATGGCCAAGTAATTATGCGTGGATTGTGGAGTGGGTAGGGACATGAAAAATTGAAAATAATAGCATTTGGTGCCAACTCCATGTGCCCTCTATAGTTTGTCTAGATTATGGACTACACCTACCCTTTTTACTGCATTCACGATATATACAATACACACATACATGAGTGATGATCCTCAACTCAAGAACGCGTTTATAATTAAGTGGTCTTTTGTGAAAGTGCATGCGCCTCTCTATCAAATTTCTTAGCACTCAAAGTTAGTGAAGGTTTGGTATTGAATTTGACTTGCATTACTTTTGTTTTTGTCACATTATTACTTTGACATTGATTTACTTTGATTAATTAACGCATTCATCCTTAATTAGAGTATATGTTATAATAGTAAAATTTCAACTAATGAAAAGTTAAACTTTGACAAATACACCAGCATAAAATTAAAATAGGACGAAGAAGTTGAAGACCGACCTCTTTAATTTATTTTAGTGGGTGAGGAAGTAGGTAATTTCAAGTAAATATTTGTTCAAAGAAAAGAAAAGGATTTTAGGTGCTGAAATCTTAGTTGATGAATCTAATACATCGTTAGGTTGGCCAATTTGTGTCATGCAGTATGTATGTCAACTACTTCTGGTAAGTGGTAACCCATGTGAATGTGATGCTACAAAAATTTATCTCCATTCATGTCATACATGGAGCAGGTAAGTTGGGGAAACCTTTGTACCAAAAAAACAAACAATTGGGGAAACCTTCTCTAACTGCTTTTGTTGCAATAGCCAAAAAGAGAGAGAAAAATCTGACTATGTTAATGTTGTTAAGAAGTTCTTGCATATTCTAGGCAGAAGTTTCAATAGAAGAAAATAAATTCCAAATATAAATCATAATTTTTTTAGGCAAAATTTATTTATTCTTTTAACTAGAGAAATGTTATATTTTCCTTGTGATCAAATTACACTCATATAATAGAAATTTGGATAGCTCATAAAGTTGGGGTGGTAGGCAAAGAAAAAAAGACAAATATATGAAATTAACTCCTCACTTTATCAAAAACAAAAAGGAAAAAGGGTGTGTGTGTATAAACAATCTGAAAAGAAGATAGTGATGAAGGAAAATTAAGAAGCTTCCATGTCATTTGTATGTTAGTATATGATCTTCGATCCATTCCTCACTCGTTAATTATTTCCCGCGAAAGGTGCGCCTAGAATGCTGTATGTTGATTTTATAAAGCAAAAATCTAAAGTTTAATTCACAAAAAGAAAAAGTGTAAGCAATTAGTTGACTAGTGTTTTTTTATTGGTGAGTTAGTTGACTAGTCTAAACTGACTCTGTCTCTAAAGCCCATAGGTCACCAAAAAAGTAAAGGGTAAAATAGTCACAAATGAGTAAAGAAAAAAGTGTGAAAATGGGGATTTGTCCGATTGTTAAATAAAGTCTAGGGTCTTGTTGGCACCGGTTAAGGTGCTAAAAGTAGAAAGAAAAATTAAATTTTGTATTAAAAAGAACACCTTTTTAACTTTCAAAAAGTAGAATACACAATTTTCAAGACAATATTTTTTTTTTATAATTCTTTAACAAGTGTTTCGGGGGCACTAGTTAACATTTCCCTAAAGTATAATGTGAAATGTCTTATCAAAAATAACAAGAAAAATGCTTTTCTCCCTTCATGTTTTTCTCACTCCCAACTTCGAAAATACCATCCGCATGAGTTAAGTCATGCATGGGTTAAACATTGCATGAGTTAACTCATGAAGCGTGAGTTATGTTATGTGAAACACAGCGTGAATAGACTTACGTTGCGTGTTCTTTTAAAGGTCAAACAACAACTCATTTCTCATCTCAAATCTCCAAAACTTCTCTAAAATCGCTCAAATCAAAAATTCCTTCAAGTTCAAATCCAACAACACTCCAAAAACAAGTAAATCTAATCAAACATCATTAACCTTTTTATGTTTATTTGTTAGATTTTTCCTCTTAAATTAGAATTTTTTTAGTTTTAGGGTTTGTTTAAAATTTGTTTTCTTTTGGCAAGAAATGATACAATGTTTACATGTAAATGACTTATATTGCTTAATTGTTTAGATTTTTTAATGTTTATGTTGTAGTTATAAGTTTTAGGGTTTATGTATAATTTGCAATCCAAGTGTTTGATGAAATGTTTGAATGAGTTTCTCATTTATTGTTTAATTTTTTATGGTGTAAATCAGAAACAATGTTAATATGCATACACTTCAACGGTGGAAATCATCAGCTGTTCTAGGTTCGGTACATTAATGTCATGTTAAAAGGTTTGAAGGATCAACTGAATGAAATCAACCAAGGACTCAACCCCGGAGACACAAGGAGGGTGGAATACGTTTGGTATGAACGCCCAAAGTTGGATGAGGGGAGAATATTGTTCAGTCGGCTAGAATTAACGAACGACGACGATGTGAGGAATATGTTCTCGATTTTTTGGCAGCACAGCATTTCTCGTGGATCAATATGTATGTTAGGTTGCTGAGATCGCCTGAAGATATTCTCAGGAGTTTGATTCTGTTAGAACCAGAAGATTATGTTTAGGTAGCATCATTATTATGTAGTGTCTTTATTTTGTTGGAATTTAAGTTTAATTCTTGTTAGTTTGAGGAAGATGTTGGTATTGAAGTGTCTTATACTTAATGTAAAGATTTGCAAGCCTCTTTGAAAGGTAAAAGGAATGGATAAAACATATGTTGTATTCTACCTAATGGTTGTACAAATTTTTCATCAGATTCCTTTGTATAAAATGAGTGGGACATAAGAGAATGCACATCTAAGATGTTGTTTTGTACTTGATCATGTTCCTCTGTCAATTGAAACTTGTCAGTTGGCAGGGCAATAAGATTAAGTTCAAAACAACCTCTTGGAATGCATTCCTATTTGTCACTACTCATTTTATATGAGAGAATTTGATGGGCAAATTTGTACAACTCATTAGGTAGAATGCAACATGTGTTATATCCATTCTTTTGAGTTTTCAAAGGGCGCTGGAAATCTTTACACTAAGTATAAGACACTTCAATGTCGATATTTTCCGTAAACTTTCAACAATTTAATTTAAATGCAACATCACGATGATACCACATATATTTAGGGAGAATGTAATGTAATGTAGATGAAATTAAAACTAAATAAAATTGTGTTTTTTTGAATTGATTTTGTGTACTTGTATCACTTTAATCGAATTTATTCAATACGCAACTTTATTCGAATTCACGCTGGGTTTAATTAGTCTTCGAAGACATTATATTTTTTAGAAATCAAAATCATAAAATAAAAGCAAATATAAACAAAAATAAATAAAAGAACAAAATTGATATGCATAAAATCTCATTTTATTATTATATCGATACATTTATAATAAGGTATGTTTCTTGTCTAGGGAAGAGAATTGGGGTAAAACTACATCCGTACTTCTTTGCAGTGTGTTGCCATCTCCATTGACTGTTCATACAATCCCTGACATTTTCAAAGAGACGTTTTTTTATGAAAGACCAACGATGGAAAAACATTGTTGTTGAAGATGAGGAGAAAGTGTGAGATGATGGTGTGAGAAATGGTGAAGGTTAGAATGATATTTATAGGGGGAATGGATGCCTAGGTTGTATCTACACATAATGGTGAGTCAAATTAGTAAAAAAAAAAGTGTAAAATCTCTTTTTACCAGCTCACCACCATCCAAAAAAACGTGTTTTATGTGGTGCAGACCACCAGACAAAGAGCATGAGTTAAGTCACGCCACCGATCAAAGGAGCGTGAGTTAAGTCACGCTGACTTATAACATGCTTGAGTTAACTCACGCTGAAAGCACCTAGCGTGACTTAAGTCACGCGAGGGTATTTTCGTCCATTCAGTTGGACATGAGTGTTTTTGTTGGGAGAAGAGCAATTTTCAAATAACAATCCCTCATCGAGACACACATAAAAGCTAGGCCTGTGAACAACATTTTGCCTTTAAGTTTTATGCACCTTTCTGAGTATTTGGCATTTCATAATGTGAAGGCAAAATGCTTAGAGTTACGAAAAATTTACACAGTATAACCAGAAATGTTATGTTTACAGCAAATTTGTTTTCCGACACTGTATAATAATACGGTGTATATGCAAATTCAATTTTTAATTGATTGGTTTATTCTCTTTTTTCAAAATACATCGATAGGTTTACCAACAAAAAAAAAACGCATCAATAGTTATGAAACGATATATTTTTATAGGATATCAAATTTTATGTTAAAATAACATTATTTAATTTAAAAAGATTAATGATTATGTATTGATAATATACAATGATAATACATAACACAAATGTACGACTAAATTTAGTACGATCATATTTCATTTTTGTGTTGTGTCTGTAATATTATTTTTCATTTTTGTGTTGTATCTGTAATATTATTTTCTAAAATATGTACAAATATCTACCTGATTTAACATCTGTATAAAACTATTTTAGACCGCGAACGCATAATGTTATAAAGCATACATTATGATTTATGACAACACATAAAATTCGACAATGAACCATTTTCGTTTATCTTGTTTTAACGTTCCAAGTCAATCACTTTGGTTTGTTGTACTACATTCAGGCATGAATATTGATGTGAAAAGAAGTAAATTAGATGAAAGTATCATTTTTTAACAGCAGGTCCTGGCAGCCAGGCTTGCCGGGAGCAATGAGTATTATGAGCTGGAATTGCCAGGGATTGGGCAACCCGAGTGCAGTTCCGACACTAAGAGACCTGGCCCGGAAGTATCGGTTAGATATTCTTTTTCTTTGTGAAACATTGGTGCATGCTAATAGAATAGAAGAGGTTAGAGTAAGGTTGGGTTTTGATGCGTCTTTTGTTGTTGATAAAATTGGAAGAAGTGGGGGTTTAGCTATATTTTGGAAGTATCCATTTGGTTGTAACCTTATAAATTATTCTCAGAATTTTGTTAACATGGAAGTGATACGTCCACATTATCCAATTCACCGACTTTTATGGGTATCCAGAGAATGAACGTAGGCATGAGTCTTGGGATTTACTTCGAACGTTAGCACAGGATAACACATTGCCATGGTGCATTATGGGAGATTTCAATGATTTGTTGTCAAATGAAGAAAAGAGGAGTAGGGTTGATCATCCACCGTGGAGGATAAGAGGTTTCAGAGAAGCTGTCCAGGATAGCAGTTTGATTGATCTCAAGTTGATAGGTTATCCATATACATGGGTGAAAGGAAGGGGAGGTCAAGATATGAAAGAGGAAAGAATTGACAGGGCAATGGCAACACAGGCATGGTGTGACATGTTCTATCAAAACCAACTGCATAATGTTATATCACACCGATCGGATCATTTACCAATTTTATTAAAGCTTCACGAGGAACAACGACGAAGGGGAAGAAAGCAGTTCAAGTTTGAAAACTCATGGCTAATGGAGGAGGAACTTGATGATATAGTTGCTAGGGACTAGAACCGGCAGTCAGATATCGAGGTAGTGGCTCGGCTAAAACAATGTTCTGATGATATGAATGAATGAGGGTGTAAGCTGAGAAATAAGTACCGAGATTCTATTGAAGAATGTCGACAAGAGTTGGAAAGATTGAGAGGCAGTGTGCAATCGGCGCAGATAGCAAGGTATGAAGAGGTCCGAATCAAAATGGGAAGGTTGTTGGCACAAGAGGAAGCGTTTTGGAAGCAAAGATCGAAGGTCTATTGGCTGAAAGATGGGGATACAAATTCACGCTTCTTTCATGCTATGGCAAGTGCAAAAAGGAGGCGAAATAATATCATGAAGTTGGTGTGAGATGATGGTGAAACAGTCACAACGCAACAAGACATGCGTGGCGTTGCACAACAGTATTTTTCGCAGCTGTTCACAAATGACACGAACGTGGTGAATCCTACGGTGGAGTATATAGATCAGAGGGTTACAGAGGAAGATAATGGTAAGCTCTTAGCTCCGTTTAACATATCAGAATTTAAAAAGGCTTTATTTTCAATGCATTCAGACAAAGCCCCCGGTCCAGATGGTTTGAATCCGGCATTTTATAAAAAATTCTGGCATTTGTGTGGAATGGAAATATATCATACGGGTATAGCTTGGCTGAATAATGGTTCATTTCCTCCTCAAATGATGGATACCAACATTGTTCTCATCCTAAAGAAAGACAATCCAGAGACTATGCGAGACCTTAGGCCCATATCTTTGTGTAACATGATTTACAAAATTATATAAAAGGTTCTTGCAACTAGACTTCAGCCATTGTTACAAAAATGCATATCTCAAGAACAGTCGGATTTTGTTGAGAATCACTCTATTATTGATAATGTAATGGCTGCCCATGAGGTTATACATCATATGAAGTGCAAGAGGAAAGGCAAGGTCGGGGAAGTAGCGTTGAAGATTGATATTAGTAAGGCGTATGATAGAGTTGAGTGGGATTATGTGAAGAAAGTGATGAGTAAAATGGGCTTTCATGATAGATGGATAAATTGGATGACTATGTGTATGGAAAGTGTTAATTATCAAGTGCTTGTTAATGCGTGGGTTAATTATCAAATGCCCTAAAGAGAGGTTTGAGGCAGGGTGATCCTTTGTCACCTTATCTTTTTATGTTGTGTGCGGAGGGATTGTCTGCTTTACTACGACGAGCAGAAGTGAGAGGTGATATTCATGGTGTGAAGGTGTGTCGGGGAGCTCCGCTTCTGACACACCTTTTATTTGTTGATGACTGTTTCTTATTTTGCTGGGCAAGTATCAGGGAATGTACAAAAATAAAGGAAGTATTGCAGGTGTATGAATCAGTATCAGAGCAAGCTATCAATTTTCAAAAATCAGAGATATTTTTCAGTAAAAACACCTCATAAGCAGATAGAGAAGCCATAAGCAAGTTTCAGCAAATATGGGAAACGGGAAGTATCTTGGAATGCCATCGATGGTTGGTCGCAACAAAAAGGCAATGTTCAGCTACTTAAGGGATAAAGTTTGGAGGAAAATACAACAATGGTCCGGCAAGCACTTATCAAAAGCAGGGAGACAGGTTTTAATCAAATCGGTAGCACAATCAATTCCTACATATTGTATGAGCACTTTTCTGCTACCAACAACTTTGGGAGAAGAGATCCAGAGGATGATTAATTCTTTTTGGTGGGGTTCGAATAGACGGCAAGGTAGAGGGATTAATTGGCTCAGTTGGGACAAACTTACAATGCGAAAGGAGTACGGAGGTATCGGGTTTAGACACTTATTTGGCTTTAACTTGGCTATGCTAGGAAGCAAGGTTGGAAACTCTTAACTAACCAAGATACTATTGTTACTCGCATCTACAAAGCTAAATATTTTCGGAAGACTGATTTTTTGGGGGCCCGTCTAGGCCATAGCCCAAGCTATATTTGGCATAGTATCTTTGCTTCACAGGTATTAGTTAGAGGCGGTCAAGGGTGGCGCATTGGAAATGGTGAGAATATTGCAGTTTGGAAAGATCCTTGGTTGAGGATAGATGACAGTTTGTATGTTTCAAGCGCTAATGCGCTATAGTTCAAGGAATGGAAAATCTGAAGGTGTCGGATTTGATGGAGCCGAATGGTGTAAGTTGGAATTGGAATGTGATTAATGGGCTGTTTCATAATCATGACAGAGAAGCAATTGCAAAAATGGTGCTGCTGAATAGGGAGGGGGAAGATAAGCGTATATGGAAATTCAGCCAACAAGGACATTACACGGTGAAGTCGGCATATAGGTATGCAATGGAAACTCTTGTTGATAACGAGGAGTATAGGATACCCGGGGAGTGGAATATCATCTGGAAAATGAAGTTACCGCAAAGGGTAAAAGTGTTTTTGTGGAGGGCACTAAGAGGTGTTCTTCCTACCCGGATGAGACTTCAAGACAAAGGTGTTCCGTGCACGGATAGCTGTCCTCATTGTGAGACGAACTATGAGAATGATTGGCATGTATTTATAGGGTGTGAAGAGGCAAAGAAAGTGTGGCAAGCTGCTGGTTTATGGGGGAAAATTGAGGAGGTTGCAGGTTCAGCCACGAGCTTTGCGGATTGTATTTTTTCCTTATTATGCAGGTTGACAAGTAACATGAGGAATGACATGGCAATGATGTTGTGGTGTTTATGGTGCCGCCGCAATGACAAAGTGTGGGAAGGTGATTTAAAACCAACTGTGATGGCGGTTTAGCTAGCGAGGGAAGTACTTGCTCAATGGCAGGGAACAAATGGGACATCAGCAGCACCTGCTGATGTAATGGCAGCAGCAGCACTTGCACAGCGTTTGCAGCAACAACAGACACGGTGGCAGCCACCTGACGCGGACTATCTAAAATGTAACGTTGATGCGGCCATTTTTGAGGAGCAAAGGAGTTTTGGTATAGGTATGTGCATTCGGGACTCCCATGGTAATTTTATAAAAGCATCAAAAAAATGGCATGATGGTGTTCCTCCCCCATCACAGGCAGAGGCTATGGGTCTAAGAGATGCAATTCTTTGGCTTGGTCAATTGGGACTATCTAAGGTGCAAATTGAACTAGACTCTAAGCTAGTGGTTGAAAGCATACTTGATAGAACTAATAGTCAATCTGAGTTTGGCACTATTATTAACATATGTAGGTCTCTATTAGAACAATTTTCAAACTTTAAGATAAGTTTTGTTATGAGACAAGCAAATTATGTCGTCCATGGCTTAGCTAGGGAGTCAAAATTGTACGCTCGTCACCATGTTTTTGATTCGATTCCATCTTGTATTAACTCTATTTTATTGAATGAAATAATATGAGTTATTGATTGTCAAAAAAAAAAAAAAGTTGTATGTGAAAGGATAGTTAAATTTTTTACAAAAGAAATAAAAATATAAATATGTAATAACTTTGTGTGTTTTAAATAAATAGTTGTCTCTTTTATGACGAATTTCTAAAAAAAAATGGATTAAACTATGCAACGATCACTTCGGTGCCAATTTGGAAAAGTTGGCTGATCTTCTTAGAAAAAAATGCAGCGATCAATTAAAATTTTAAAACGATTATTCATATGTTCTTTGTCAATAATTTTGATTGATAACTCCAAAGAAAATAAAATTGACCAACATTTATTCAGTTAGTGAGTTTTTTACTTACGCAACTCATTCAAGTTATTTCCCTTGTCTCATACTCAACCATAATGTCATAACCGGCTTAAACAAACTATTTTAAGATGATTTTAAAGTTCTAATTGGCTTAAACAATTCATAGTGTTCTAATGCATTTTACATTAACATTAGTTTGATTTGGATGATAACTCCTATTGATAAATAAAATTGACCACAATAATTCTGTATTGTTTCTTCTTTATTTCGTTCTTGATTGCTTAATAGATAAACAAGCATCAGAGATAAATTATTTTCTTCATGTGGGATACAAGGATAAATTAGTTTTTTCATGGTCATTAATTTTCGTTTCTAGTTGAAATCAAAATAGAAGTCATTGTCAATAACATAACTAGAAAGTTATTCTATTATGGTAAATTCTCTTTTTGGTTGAGCTTCCACCGAAAAGTCGGCTGATAATGGCTAGAAGGTGAGTTTCTGCAATGTGTTTTCAATCAAATTAGTGGTCGACCTCGCTTTGGTTGCG
>Ga0315913_1004672_pt1 | contig 16575 bp, 8 predicted proteins | sample MpolsnodulesMG_FD_207736 | JGI IMG/M metagenome (GOLD analysis project Ga0315913, IMG submission 207736) | Medicago polymorpha root nodule microbial communities from Los Angeles, California, United States - small nodules | ecosystem: Host-associated > Plants > Roots > Nodule | place: USA... | reverse complement strand
TATTTACCAATTTTGATGGCATCGTCATATCTATTGTTTTTTTCTTTCTTCTTTTTCTTTCTTCTTTTCTAGATATGACGATGCCATCAAAATATTTACCAATTTTGATGGCATTGTCATATCTATATGGACATTTTTATGTGTTTTTCGTATAATAATTCTTAACTTAACATGTAATTTCTGTAAATCCATAATTTTCTCAAATCATAGGAAAACACTTAGAATATGTGTTGGATGGAGGATTTATAACGCGATGGTAAGACTTATTTTTCTTTTTTAAATTACAGATACTATAAAATGTTTTTTAAATCAATTAAGTGTGATTAAAATATTATATGATTATTAATTATAATGTTCTTTTAATTTTTTAAAATATAAAATATATCAAAATATTAACTTAAGACTCTAGAAGTATTTCCTCCAAAACTATCCAAAACCCCTCTCAAAACAAACCTTAAAGAAATGCACCTAAATTTTTTCTTTGGCAACTAGTTGTAAATGAATCCCCCGAAAGTCCTCCCCTCTCAAACTCCTCAATTTCTTCCCCTTGTTCCGTCCTCTTTTTAAGTCCTTCCCTTCATTTTCCTCCATACACGTAAACAAAACTTTAGGAAACACACTTTTCCATATTTCTATAGCGATGCTCGGGAGAGGGTGAAATTGATGGAGGATGAATTAGAGTGTTGGTCTGGTGGTTCACAGATAAGCATAAGGTGTACAAGCTTGATAAAACTCTCTATGGACTTAAACAAGCTCCTCATACATAAAATAGACGGATTGATCAATTTTTGCAGCAGGAAGAGTTTGTTAAGTGCTCAATGGAATTTGGTGGATACATTAAAGGTATTGTCATCACTGATGCATTCTTAATATGTCTCTATTTTGATGATCTTCTCATGTGGGAATATTTGCTGCATTGAGAAATTCATGGAGAGACTCAAGTGTGAATTTAGGAGTAGTGATTTAGGTACACTTAGATACACTAGATTGAAGATGAGTGTTGGAAGTACAATCATATGTATTGAGTCAAGTGTTTGGATCTTGTATTAATTATGTGTTATTAGCGATCTATGTAGTGGCCCAATTATATGTTAGTTAGTTAGTTGGAGAAGTAACTATTATAGTTAGTTACGGTTATGCACTCTTGTTTAAAATGTAAACATTTTTTTTTTGAAGGATAAAATGTAAACATTATTCATATCATAATCAAATAATCCATTGATAAATACTCTCCTCTAACATAATTAAGTACATATGCCTCCTTTGTTTGAGTCCTTAGATTTTCTTTAACTTTGATTAATTCTCAGGCTTTTATCGAATGAAAAATGTTAGTATATTAACTGTTATGATAGTATGTTTAGATATTAATTTCACTTGAGTTAGTTTGGTAGTATTGGTTTCATATTGTGCACCTCTAAAGATTTTAGGTTCGATTCCCCATGCTAATTTTGGTGGATTAGTCTATAGAGGACTCTCCGGCAAGTGGATGGTGAGATTGAATTGAACCTCTTGAATTAGTGAGTCCTTGAGATGGATACCAAGTTTATAAAAGTAAATAAAAAAATTGCTATGTTAGTATTTTTTCCTTACCATGATTCAAACTCGATATTTTTTACTTCTTAATTCTGTTAATCCTCTAACTTAATCAAATATGCAACTCATCCTCCAATTAATTCCGAGATTAATTAACATAAATCTTTCTTATAAAAAAATAAAATAATAAAAATGGATACAGCTACTACAGTACAGATAAATATAAGAGGTACCAGGATAGGAAAACATGAGAAATAAAATAGTGCCGGCCAATTAATTTAATATTTTATTACAATGACAGTTTAAGAAAAAAATATGCAATATTAGTTTTTTTATGTTGACACTTGACAATAGATACAATGATAGTTACTTGCACGTTTGAATTATTGAAACTTGTACGTGTTACGCATATATATCGAATTAAACACATTAGCTTATTACCCACAAACAAACACTAATTAGTAGTGTAATGGATGGTGTAGCTCTTGTGCTAACCTCTGTTTAGATCAAAGAAACAAATTTAAAGAAAATGAGCTGTTGTTGTCACGAAAAAAAGACAAGAAGAGCTGTTGAATCTAGAAGCTACACGTTTTTGAATTTCCTTTAATTAATAAACCAAATCCAAAGTCAAAAGTACCGTAGTAGATTATATAGGTCCCATTTGTGCAAACCACACGTGGTCTACAATATCGTCTTTAAAATAAGGTTAGGGTTCCATCAAGTTTCAACTTTAAAATTATTTATTTATTGTGACAAATAACTTTAAAATAATTTTATTTGGCTAAATTAGACAAAGTGTTTTTAAGTTATTTAATTGAAATAAGTTGGTCTTCTAAATCTACTACAAACTAATGAACTTAAAAAATGAACCTTATGTAAAATAACATTTTAATCATAATTGAAATAATTTTTACCTAAATTTTACTTACATTCGATTGAATTTTCAATTGTTGGAGTCCATTAAGAAAAAGTAAATAGGAGTACAAATACAAATTAAAGTTATTGAAATTTCGTTTCGTTTATTTTTCCAACTTGGAGTATTTTGTATTACAATATTAAGATATTTATTTTATTATGCCTTCTAAATATATCAAATTCCTACGTGGCATATGAATTACACCAAAAACAAAAGTAGTAATAACATTCTCAGTTGACCAAAATTAAGTAGTATCATTCTAAATACGTAGGTCAAATATGAGGAATAGAAAATGTAAAAAATCATCAAATATTACTAAAAGAAAATCATTAAATATATCATTTTATTTAATGTTGATTGGTTAAACATTTTATTATTGGTTAAAAAAAATTATGTATCAATAATTCTTAAAGTTAAATAATTATTAAATATTTAAAATTTATTTATAGCTCTCACATTTATGATTGGTGGGTGAGGCTTCTTATGCAGTTGTGCGTTTGGATTCGTAATTTGATTTTAACCGGTAATATTGCCAATAAAAAGTTTGTTATTGTAGCCTGAAATAACTAGTGCAACCGTTGTTGCTAAAGGGGATTTAGATCTCATAAAAACCTAAGAGATTTAGGCCCCGTTTAGTTTGAGCTTATTTCGAGCTTATGAAAAATAGCTTATGTAAATAAATAAGCTTTTATTTTAATTTATAAGTTCTCACTAGCGAAAATCGTATTTTCATAAACTGTTTTTTCGTAAACAACCTTAAAAACTTATAAATAATACATAAAAACTTATTTATTTGCATAAACTGTTTTATATAAGCTCTAAAATAAGTTAATCCAAACGGCCCCTTAATGTTTCAATAGTACAAGCTATTTTTTCGAAGTCGAATTATGTAAGGTAATAAACCTCACTCAGAAGACCGTAAATCTACAATTTGTCCAACTATGAAAGTTTAGTTCCTCTTGTTTGTCGAAATAACACTTACATTTTTTAATGACAACCAACGATCAACGATTATAAGATCAGACGTATCTTACCGTTGCTCAATAACTATTCTCTCATCATTCATCGACTGTAACACTCAATGTATGATTCTATTCACGTTAAACTCCTTCATATTGGTCTCATATTAGCGACATAATGTCTTTTGTAGATACTCCTTTTCAACACCACACACAAGCTCGTCAGACGTCGTTCTTTTAATCATATCAGACCACACATAATTTTTGCTATACAACAAACCCTTGGATCACTGACGGGTCTTACTTAAAATATTAGAAGGAGTATCCGTTAAACCCTAGTAATCTTCTTATGTAATTTAACTTATTTATTTTTAGTGGGGGAAGCCACTGCTCCCATGGGTCCCTTAAGAGCTTCGTCACTGCCTAAGGTTTCATTATATTTAGAGTAAACCACCAAGTTAATATCGGACTTTGCAAGACATCTTCTAATACTCTAATAAGACAAAGATGGGTTGTAAAAACGTAGAGGAGGTAGGATGGGCCGGGCGGTTGGTTAGATCTAGTATGGATCGTACATGGGAGGTAGTTGGAGTCGGTGGCTCTCTCAATGTTTCCTCATCTGAGATCATTGGGAAGAGGATTAAGCTAGCTTGCAAACAGCTTGATGCACTATCTCCCTTCAACTCTTTGAGCGAATATTTCAAAAAGATCCCTGACTCTATTAAACTATGAAGTTGGTCTCCAAATTTAACCATTTACGATCAATTAGGTCTTTATGTATTAACAATTCCATTTCCAATTTATCCCTATCTTTTTTTAACCACTTATTACAATTAATTTGGTCCATTATATATTTTAAGAAGTAGTAATATATATTATTTTTTTACATAATACAAACAAAATTTGATAAAGTGAGAAAGATTTTAAAATAGGGTCACGTTAATCAGTGGCCCGAGACACTAATTAAGAAAACCATAAAAAGAAAATTTCAAATTGAAAAAGACATTGACTTTTAAGGGATTGACACACAATTTTCAATACAATATATACTATATTTGTTTCTATATTAATATTCTTAACTAATGTCTTTAAAGTATATTTTACAATAATTAATTGGTTGGTTTACTCATTATTTTTATTTTTAACTAAAAAAACCCTAGAAGCTCCCTCGTTTTTGTGAGAGCAAATAAAATCCTTTCCCTCGATAATAAACAAAGAGAACAGAGTTTTGAACACCCTCCTCTGCTTTTCCTGAGTTGTTGTAAATTGCACCTTCCCTTTCCATTCCTTCAATTCTATTCACACAAAGTCAAATACCTTCCCATTCCAAAATAAATACCACAACAAAACCCATTCACATAACAAAATCACTTCACCGATGCAATGTCCACGTCATCACCACCACCGTCTCAACCAAACAACAACCACACCACCACCGTCATCCCTGGTTGCTCTTTCATCCTCGCACTTCTCCACTGCCTCCGCAACAAAAAACGAACCACTCCCTCCTCCGACTCTGACTCCAACCCTCCTCACCCTTTCTCCTACTCCCTCCTCCGCCGCGCAACAAACTCATTCTCCACTATCCTCGGTCACGGCGGCTTCGGTCCTGTCTACTCCGGCACCCTCCCTTCCTCCGGTAAACCCATCGCCGTCAAACTCATGAACTCCGCCTCCCTCGGCGCCGTCGGCGGCCAAGGAGAACGCGAGTATCACAACGAACTCTTCTTCGCTTCCAGACTCCAATCTGAACACCTTGTCCCTGCTATCGGCTTCTCCTCTGATCCTAAACGCCGTCGTTTTGTTCTTGTCTATGATCTCATGAAAAACGGTAACCTCCACGACGCGCTTCTTCGTAACAAAAGCCCTGAATTAACGATATGGAAAACGCGTTTTTCGATAATTCTTGATGTAGCAAAAGGAATTCAGTATCTTCATTCTTGTGATCCTGCAATAATTCATGGTGATATTAAACCTAGTAATATTCTGCTTGATCATTCGTTTTCAGCTAAAATCGCTGATTTCGGACTTGCTAGGTTAAAAACCTTTCAATTTGAGATCAGTGATTATAGAAGAAAAGAGGAGTTTGAGAGTGATGGTGCTGAAACAGAGAGTGTTAATACTAGCTTTGAGGAATATGAGGAGATGGTTGGTGTTGTTGGTGGTGGATTGAAGAAGAGTGGGTATGTGAAGGATTATGTGATGGATTGGATTGGAAAAGAGGTGAAGGAAGAAAGAACAAAGAATGATGATTTGGTGGGTGGAAGTGGAAAGGGAGAGAAAAGTAAGATGAAGAAGAAATTGGAGTGGTGGGAATCAATGGATGAAGGAAAGAGAAAGGGTGATTTGAAAAAAGAGAAGAGAAGACCAGTAAGAGAATGGTGGAAGGAGGAGTATTCTCAAGAGCTTGAAAACAAGAACAAGAAGAAGAATAAGAAAAAGGGTGGAAAAAATGGTGATAATTGGTGGAAATGGGAGAGAGATCATGTTCATGATCATGATGATGGTGGTGATGGTGATGTGAAGAAATTGAGTTATAAAAACCGTAGTAGGAAGGAACGTGGTAGTGGTGATTCATGGCTAAGTGGGGAATTAAGGAGAGTGAGTTGGAATAGTTATGATTCATGTAACAGTGGAGAAATTCACAAGAGTGGTGAAATTAGTAGTACTCCAAGTATGAGAGGAACTGTTTTTTATGTTGCTCCTGAAAATGGTTACAGTGATGTAACAGAGAAGTCTGATGTCTATAGTTTTGGTGTGTTATTGCTTGTTGTTGTTTCTGGGAGAAGACCTCTTCAGGTGAATGCTGGTGGTAGTGGTGATGGATTCAAGCATATGTCAGAGTTTAAGCGAGCGAATTTGGTTTCTTGGGCTAGACATTGTGCGCGTAATGGGAAACTACTCGAACTTGTTGATCCATCAGTTGACTTGTTGGTATTGGATGATAAAGAGCAGGCTCTTTTATGCATCAAAGTTGCATTGCTTTGTTTGCTTAAGTCGCCTAATCGGAGACCTTCAATGAAAGAGATTGTGGGAATGCTTAGCGGGGAATTGGAGCCACCTCAATTGCCACCTGAGTACTCACAATCTCGATTCCAATTCAAGAATCGAAAAGAATGTTTATGACGGCCAGTGGTAGTTAGTTTGATAACCGTACATCAGCTGTACAGTGCAGCAACTGTGACAATCGTTCGATAGCTCTGCATTCGGCTATAGAGAATCCAAATCCCACATTTAGGAAAGTTGTGTTCTCACCAAAATAATTTATGTGTAGCGGGCTGCACCGTTAAATTAGTTGCACAAGATTAAAGTTTGTGTTCTGGCTATTGTAGTATACTATATATGCTTTTGGACATCATGTAGGCTCCATTTGTTTGACTTGTCCTTAGGATTGATTTTTGTATATAGAGAATCATGTTATTTCACACTGACTTTTAGGCGTGTTTTAGCGATGGGTCATCTTTGTAGTTCACATAACTTTTGATAAAGAAAAAGCGTGTTGCCTTTCATATATATACCGACTTACTCTTTTGGGTCGTCCATTATAATTTGTTGTTTGTGCTAATTTTGACTTAATTCGGATCAGAGGTACACACAAGGTGTGTGCTTTCTATATGTTCCGGACTGAACCCAAGTGCCCATTCCGTCAGAATCACACTCGGCATAACTCATAAGACTCTGACCGCCTGGCATAGGATTTCCAATCCCTAACGCCTCGCGACTCCTCCATTGAGGAGTGCAGTTAATAATGGTTCTTTTTTACTCCCCAGTGACTCCTCCATTACACAGTATAAGTACCTCCCCTCACAACAACATCAGTACACACACTTTATATCTGAACCTCTCACTTACTAACTTAATCGCCAGAATGCTTGTAGGTTCCAACTCCCACATGCTCATATCCAACCTTAATGGAACGTTGCTCCAACAGTTCGGTCAACTTTCTCAGTCTATCCAGATCACTATATATGCTGATACGTGTCCCATGAATGGAAATAATTTGTTTACTCAATTATTGCTGCAGCATTGATCTGCTGTTTCGGTACCTTTTTGTTTTAGGCTCGAGGGATCATTTCATTCCTCGTGGTTGGTAATTGTGTTGTGCCATATGAAAATGCAATTTTGCAGCCAACAAAATTATTATTATTAGTCATCATTATGAATCTTGAGCGTGATGTTTTTCTTATTTGTGCAATGTGGTACTGATGACCACATTTGGACGTTATGTTGATACCAAAAAAAAAATTAAAGAAAAACCGGCTGTGAGTTAAAAGAAAAATTGCAAACTCAGAATAGGTGATAAATGTTCGATTTGCAATATTCTAATGATAATCAACTTTTTTTTTTTTTATTTGTACAGAAAAATTTCAACAATTAGGATTCAGTTGCTACTGTTCCATTTCCTTGGATCCTAATTAATTTACCGTTTGGATAAACAATTTATTTGGAGCTTATAGCACAAGCTTTTTCTTTAGCAAAATAAAATTAGATTGTTTTTGTATATGCTGTAAGCTGTTTTCATTAACTATCTTGAAGAATTTATAAAAATAAACTCAAAAAAACTTATGAAAAATGTCAAAAACTATTTTAAAAAGTTCTACAAAACAGTCTCGTAAAACTTATGTCACTAGATAAGCTTAACTAAGACAATTCAAACAAACCGTAGACTCACAAACATAATGTTACGGTGTCCCAAGCCAATTCGAACCCAATCGGACAGCTGCAGCCTACGAGCTCTTGATAGACCCCTCAAAAAAAAAAAACTCTTGATAGAGTGTTTCTGTTGATGCATTAAAATTTAAAAAATAAAAATAAAAAAAACAAGGTGATTGTTCACCTTTTTATATGCTAGGATATGTCAAATTACATTACCAAATATTTTCATATGAAATACTATCTGAAAATTTTGCTTCCAGTACAATGTTGTACTTTAGGGGGTTGGATCAACAATCACAAAAAACAACGGCCCTACTCTTTTCATAACTCAAAGCCTACTAAGCCCAGGTTTCCATATATCAGAAGATGGTTGCTCTTTTAACCCCCTATTTGCTTTTTATATTGAAAAACTATCTCCATAAGTTATCTCCGAACCCTCGAAACAACAACAACCAAGTTTTATTCCACTAAGAGGGGTCAGATTTATGGACCAAATTACGGCGTAATGTTTTATCATAAACCATATTTGAATCAAACTCATTAACTTATAAATCTTTCATATTAGTTTCTCTTATAGATTTTTTAAGCATTCTTCTGCCTCTTTTGATTTGACTCCTCTCCATATGATTCACTCTTCTTGACACATCATCTATACGTATTCTCTCTAATATTCAAACCACATAAGCCTATTTTCTACCATCTTTTCTACTATAGATGCTACCACAACTCTCTTTATAATAGTGTCATTCCTAATTCTATCACGTCTAGTTTTACCACTCATCCAATGCAACATCCTCATCTCCGCTAAGCTTACTTGATTCTCATGTTTGTTTCTTAACTCCCCAACATTTTGTACCATACAACATCGTCACTCTAACTATTGTCTGATATAATTTTCCTTTCAGCTTAAGCAGTACTTTCTTAGCACATAAAACACTTTAGACTCTTCTCCATTTCAACTATCCAACTTGAATACGATATTTATATCTGCTTTTGTTTCTCCATCATTCTGTATAATGGACCCAAGATATTTAACTCGTGTAACTTAAGGTATGTTATAATCTCCAACTTTCACTTCCAAAGTAGAACTACATTGCCTTTTGCTAAAGTTACATTCCATAAACTCTCTTTTGTTTCTACTCAGGCGGAAACTATACGCTTATAAAACTTGTCTCCAAGTCTCTAACCTAGTATCAATTCCTCCCTCGACTCTCCGAGCAAGCCTACATCATATGCAAAAAACATACATCTTGGTGCTAACTATTGAATGTGTTTCGTAAGTACATCCAAAACTAAAGTAAAAAGGTAAGAGCTTAGGGTTAACCCTTGGTGCAACCCTATTGTTATGAGAAAATTGTCAGTTGCCCCACTCTGCGTTCTCACACTAGTCGGGGCTCCCTCATACACATCCATGATAACTTTAATATAAACAATCCTAAAATCTTTCTTCTCTAAGGATTTCCATAAAATCTCTATAATAACTCTATCACACGCCTTCACATGAACCTTAAAAAAACTCAAAAAATATCGTTCGAAAATTATTATCTTCCAAATTATTTGTGCATTTGTAGATAGACAAAAAACGGTTAGAATTGTCTTACAACCAATCCAGCAAAGAGGTGGATTCAGAACCTAACTGGCACAATAAATGTGGGCCATTGTAAAATAAACAATCCTAACATCTTTCTTCTCTAAGGATTTCCATAAAATCTCTATAATAACTCTATCATATGCCTTCACATGAACCCTAAAAAAACTCAAAAAATATCGTTCGAAAATTATTATCTTCCAAATTATTTGTGCATTTGTAGATAGACAAAAAAAGGTTAGAATTGTCTTACAACCAATCCAGCAAAGAGGTTGATTCGGAACCTAACTGGCACAATAAATGTGGGCCATTGTAAAATAACAACGCGGAGTACGATTATCCGCACCCGTCTTTTTTGTTGTTGCTTTTTTAACCGATAAACTTACAAGATTTTATATTAAATAATAATAATGTCATGTGAATAATGATAACCACTTATATTTTTAACTATAAAAGAAACACGCATGAAAGTTAACTTTTAGACAATTTGCTTAAATATTTGTTTTTGCATATAAAGAGCCAGTTCGTTATAGCTTTTTTAAGAAAAAAAAATCCCTTTTAAGAGTTTTGCATCAATTTGTTACAAATTTTTAAAAATATCAAAATCTAAAAAAAATCTAAAAACAGCTTCAAATGAAAAGCTGTTAAGAGCAACTTCTCAAAAAATAGATTTTTTTTAGAGGAGAGAGAAAATATGATTTAAAAGATCGAACTAATTTTGTAACAAAAAATCTCTTTTATATAGTTGTATCAAAACAAACTAGATTATTTGTTTAAAAAAAGTGATTTTTATTACGTGAAACAAATGAAAAATAAATTCTGATTTTTCACAAAATCTCTAAAATATAATCTCTAAATCATTTTATGTCAAAATCATTTTTATTTTAATCCGTAACAAACGGGCCCAAAGTAGTGGAGACTCTTCAAAAATATATTTTGGACGTGTTACACACATGTGTGTGTATATATATATATATATATATATTTGATTTTTTGTTAGCACTATTGTAATATTCTATGTAATGAGTTTTTCTAATGCACGACACTAGTTAACCATAGTTTTCCAAATTTGAATGGGTTTGTATTTTAACTTGTTTTAATTTTTTTTACTGACTAATTAAATAAGAGTATGTATTTAGATACTATTGATAATTAATATTATTTTTTAATAACTTGGTAGTTTTGAATAATGATTTTTTAAGCAAGTTTTGAATAATGATTAGTATATTGATTATGATTAAGAAATATTAATCATTTGAATATTTTTATTGATATGGATCATTTGAATATATTCTTAAAGACTAGTAATTACTTTTGATTTTGAGGAAAATGATTGGTTTCTATATTGATTTTCAAGAGGGGTGGTATGCTATAGTTAATATGTATACATAAGCAGTTTGTATTCTATACCTAGAAGTAGCCTGAGCGGATACATGCAAAAGGCAGTAGTATACATATAGCCATGCACTAGCTAGTTAACTCGGAATTTAGTTTCTTTAGTTATTTGGATAGAGAATGAGTGGCTTTTACCTTAGCTTTTTGACTAACGAGGTTATTAGCTACATAGTAAAGTTGACTCATTCTAAACAGTAAGAGCAAATGTGATGCAAAAGTTATGCAAGATTAGTTTCCTGAGTTTATAGCAGCGTTACCGTTTATAAGTTCATTCGACCAAAACAGACTTGTTTTGCAGCAACTTTTTCTCACAAACTTATAACGTTTTTTTAGTATCTTATAGCGTTTATTCGATAAGCTATTTTAAGCAGCGTTGAAGTTTATAGCTTATCATTTTTGCTCTCTATTTTACCCTTACTATCTTATAATTGAAAAACATTAAATATTATTTAAACACATATTTTTATACCATATCATATTTATCGGCTAATTCAAAACTATATTTATTGAATAGGCCAAATACCACTTTTGATCCTTTTAGTTTGACAGAATTACCAAGCTAGTCCTTTAAGTTTCAAAAGTTTCAATTATGTCCTTTTAATTTGATAGAATTCCCAAATTAGTCGTTTAAGTTTCAAACTAAAATGACCTATTTGGGTCCCAAGTTAAAAGGACATAATTGAAACTTTCGAAACTTAAATGACTAACTTGGGAAACTAAAAAGACCTAATTGAAACTTTCGAAACTTAAAGATTAACTTGGGAATTCTGTCAAACTAAAAGGACCAAAAATGGTATTTGACCTACTAAATATTACAAACTCAATTCACTTGTTTATTCGCTATCACCTAACTTATATGATGTTTACTATCTTAAACTTATGCAGCATTGTTTACCAAACAAAAACAAAAACATGTAAGAGATTCAGAAATATAACGTTATATACTTTTAAGAGGACATATTCAAGTCTTTAAAACCGTTTCCCCTATTAGTTTTTTGTACTCATAGAAACCATTTCACCTATAAATTGCATCAACTCCATCACTCTCCTCTACATCTTTCACCTTACTTTCACCTAATAGTTGAAGTTTTTGGGATACAATTGATTCCTATATGTAACATGAAATCTGAGCTAGCCTTCAAGGCAAGTACTCCTTATTTTTCTCAAATAGTTATATTAAAAATAATCAAATTTTAATACAAGGTAAAGTGTATTTATGCAATTTGGTATTGATTTAAGCTTATGAAACTTCACATAATAGATTTCTCATCCTAAACTTCGCAATTAATTTTTAGGAACACAATAAGAAATGAGAAAAATGCTCATATGTAAATTTCTAAAACCCAAGACAGAAGCAGAAACCAATGAGAGCCCACATGGATTCAATATTTACATTGCACACAAGCAAACTCACTCTATTAGAAATCACCAGCCAGTTAGAAATCACTCTATAAATATGACAATTTTTTGTAAACAGGCATGCAGAATGTTGTGTTTAATCTGAACAACTAAATGATGGATTCATATTGGAAAAATTCCTTCTTAGCTCAGTTAGATCTACACTGTCGGAATTCATACCCTGTGAATCATCAAGCTCAATAATTAAAGAAAAAAAATTCAAAATATTAATTAGAGTATATACATGTTTTGACAATTTAAAAAAAAATATATATGTAAAAACATTATATGTACCTCACACTGCACACTATGGAGTAATCTTCCATTGACTTGAATAGAAAAGCAGCTAACAACATCAAGTCCATGTTTCATCAGTTGTTCCAGAAATTTAGAAAGTGGGGCACCTTCCTCTATAAAGCCAGTACTAGTACTGATTTCAATTCCCACAGTTCTATTATTCTTGTGGATAGTGAAACTACAAGAAACATGGCTTTTATTTTTAAGGCTAGGATTAGAGAACTTTTTCAGTTCATCCTTTTTGTAACTTAGTTCTTTCATATTCTTCTTCAAGTGATTTATGTAATTCACTGCCTCATTCATTTGATCAGATAAAGAACGTTTTCCCTGTTAGAGAAACAATAAATAACCCTAAAGTTATAATAGAAGATAACCTAGAAAACATTAATTAATGATTAAAATAGATATGATATATTTCACACCTTGATGAAGTGAAGAGGGAGAAGGGATCTAAGGGAAGTATGAAGGGTAGCCATTTCTTGTCTCCTTTGCTTCTCAATCTCCCTATGAACCATTTTCTTCTTATCTTCAATAGAATTACGATTACTACCATGATTTGTACGATCTATATAAAATAATTTGTTTGGTGGCCGGTTAGTATTCATTTTATTAAGAGAAAAATCAATTACAAGAGAATCACAATCATCAAGAATCAGATCTTCCGAGATTTTGTGATGTTGGTGGTGGTTGAGACTATTAGATAAGGGTTTCGCCAGTTCATTGCATCGTTGTAAAGGAAACATGTTTGGTTTGGTCAGCTCAAAGACTTTCCTAATTATTGGTGGCTAAGGAATCATATATATGTTGGATTGTTTTGGGGAAGATATGTCAAATAAAGGGGATAGTGAGGGCCTTAATTAATATAAATTTATAATAAAAAGCAAATATTCCTCCCATTCACATTGTTTGACCTCTAATTATTCACATCCATTGATTTAAAATCGAACGATTTAAATTACACATTGATTTCTTCGCAGTTAAGCGATCTCATCTATTATTTATAACTCGATGGTTATCGATGGTTCTAACTGCGTCACGCAGTTAGTGCACCAAATCCAAGTCATTCAATTTGAACTTAAAATTTATCTCATGTAAATATACTATAAGTTTAATTTTGATACTATATCAGGTAAAAAGTTGTACACTGTATACTGAGATGGATAAAAAAGTCAGCATCAAAGTGGAGACAGTTTTGATGTCTTGAGACTTTTAGATCTCAACCAGGGGAAGCTACCCCGATTTTTTTTTATTTTGTTTTAATAAGTAGATATGTTTTATGTTTTGCCACCGCAATAATATTTATTTAGCTACCCCAAATAAATATATTTGTCAAAAATTGATAGAAACATGAAAGTTAAAAGAATATCACATAATTGATAAATTTATTTAGTGTTATCTTGGCACTTTTAGTCTCTTCGGTAACTATAAAATAGTTTTGTTAGCAATGAGTTTCTTACAAATGACATTCCTAAATAAATTTGACACTTTGAAACATCGTTGAACCCTAACATTTCTAAGTAGTTATTGTAATTTTTTGTTTATTTAGTGTTGTTTTAATTTACATTTATATAAGCAGAATTATATTATTAATTTTTCTTCAAAGTTAATTTAATATATTAATTTTTAAAAAGTAATTTTTTTCTTATTTATTTGGCCCCCTCGTAAATTTATTGCTAGCTTCGCCGCTGATCTCAACAGATCCGAAACATGAGAATCGAAGTGTACAAAACACCAAACTCATACGGTTTCAATCAGATGCGTAAGAACCCAAATCATGAGATGAGTTTAATACGTTAGTAACCTCATACCCTTAAAGATTAACAAAACTTAATGAAGGAGACCGCGATTCAAATATATATACACTATATTTTATTTCAATTTTATAATATTTATATTATCTAAACTTATCTTAGTTTTAGTGTCATAATTCAAGTTCTTCATTTTAAAAATTTTGATTTTTAAATATTGTTTTGATAACGGTTAATATCTAAAATATATATATATAACTAAAATTGATAATTAGTTTTAGAGTTTTCTATAATGATGACGTAAATTTAAATTTAAAAATGGGGTTTCTAAGTGTAAATTTGTAAAGAAAAAATATTCGACCAAGATTAATAGTTAGGAGTAGACTTTTTTCCTCATCTAAAAAGTGGAATGCACTAGGCCATTGCAATGATTTCAACAACAAAAACTAATTGTAGTAGTAAACTCACTCTTCAAAAAAAAATTGTTGTAGTAGACTCTCCCCCTCAAAAAATTAATTAATATCGTGTGGACACTTTACTATTTTAAAAAATAAATAATAATAATAATAATAATATTATTATAACTTTTCACTAATTTTATCATTTTAGAAAATTGGTAAAAGTCTATTTTTGGGTCTTTTTAAGTGGTTCATACTAGACAACTTGTAAAATATAACCAAAAATAGGTAAAATGAAGAAATAGAAAATAAATTACGGATTATTTTTTTCCAGGGGAAATTACGGATTAAATTTGTGTTTTTGATCGATTGGGTTCTTTTTGAGTGAATGTAGTTCATTAACTTTTCATTTTTTTTTTCAAAAAAAGCTTTTCATTTTTTTTTACGGGTACTTTTCATTTGTTACAATAAAGTTCCTCATTTACTTGATTTTTTTTTTAAGAAGCTAAAATAAAATATATTAACTTAACTTCCTAACCAATCCAGTATCAGTATCAGGAGTGTCAAGAAAGACCAAAAGGAAGAGAAAACAGTTACACCAATGGTCCTAATAGTTTAAAAGAAACACAACGTAACAACAAACACAAAACAAAATGATAAATTCACAAAAACTTCGAAGCGTTGTGTTGTTGTTAGTGCTCTAGAGCCCAGTTCCAAAGACACATCGCTTCAGAAAGAAGAACCTGGCGCCTAGCGCCCACTTCTAGGGACCTGGCGTGTCCTAGACTACACAAAAACTCCAAAGGATTCTAAAATAGTAAGTATTCATCCACTAAAACATAACTTCCGAACACAAGAGTTAAGCCATCACATATGATAGTTAAAAGCAAAATTAGAATGATTCATCTTCAACCACCATAAAGATTGAAGCTTAATTTTCTTAAGATGGTGAATAAAAACCTCCTTTTGTTGAAAAACCCGTGCATTTTTTTCGTGCCAAACAACCTTAACACAAGATAGCCAAATCAAATGAAAGGACAAAACAAATGTTTTTGGAGAAGCCACCCAAGAATCCAAATTGAAGTAGATGATTTGTGACATGAGTTGGCTAAACTGTAACAAATCCCAGCCAATTATATATTTGAAATCAAGTTTTGCCGAAAAATTCACAAGACAAGAATAGATGATCACCGTCCTCCTAAAAGCCACAACTACCTATGCAAAATTGAGTGTTTGGTTGAAGTACCCTTATATGTTGTTTGTCTACGATTACGTAGCAAACGCCAAGCGAAAATGTCGACTTTTAAAGGAACTTCTTTATGTTAAATGGTATTTGTGTGATCAACATAGTTTGTTTGATCCAATGAAAGCATAAAGTTATAAAACTAGAAACACCGTATTTTTTTAATACATGAAGTTGTCAAATCTACCTGTCACCCACGTCAGCCTGCAAAACAATAAAATGTAATAATTTACGGCACTCCCTCGCTTGTTCTTCCTCCAAAGCCAACAACATGTTCCACCATTCACTACTAAAAAAACAAAAATTAGTGAGGGATATTTAGTGAGGGAAAACGTGAAATCCCTCTCTAATTCCGTCACTAAATTTTGCGACCAAGGAATTTGTAAGGAATTACATTTTTTCCGTCACTAATTTCCCTCGCTAATTTTGCTTTTTCTAGTAGTG
>Ga0315913_1004671_pt1 | contig 16576 bp, 4 predicted proteins | sample MpolsnodulesMG_FD_207736 | JGI IMG/M metagenome (GOLD analysis project Ga0315913, IMG submission 207736) | Medicago polymorpha root nodule microbial communities from Los Angeles, California, United States - small nodules | ecosystem: Host-associated > Plants > Roots > Nodule | place: USA... | reverse complement strand
GATTAGAAGTCAGTAACGGTGCAGTAAACAAACAAGAAATCATGACTTGCAAAATGATAAGCCGTTATATAACCTAAAGCGTGACGAAGTCACTGTCCTTAATGATTTATCCGCCTCATAAGCGCATATCCTCTCAGGATACAATAGGTTCTTCTCTGATATGATTCATATCAGAGGTGACAGAACAACTTGAATCTGATAAACACAGGAGATGCACCCAGTAATTAGCTTTTACTATCGTGAGTAGGCTTTGTAATTTTTTTAGGAACGAATAGTTGTTTTGTTTCTACCGATCAAGGGCTAGCAAGAAGAAGATAGCTTTTCTCATCATCATTTGTTTGTTCACGTCAACAGATATTTTATATGGCAACAAATTAATGGCTCAATCATGCAAGAATAAAGCCACAATAATAGTTATAATTGTATTAACTTTTGAAATATATTATATAAAAATAAAAACACAACAAAAACTTGGTAGGACTTTGCATCTATTGAAAATCAAAAGTTATATTCACTAGTGCTTGCACACTAGATTAATGACATTGACAATAGCTGATTAGTGTAATATGTCTTTAATTTGTTTATTATTATGTACCACTAACATTTTGCATCTTGGGGAAATTATTGCGATGGTCTAATCAAGTTTTAAACTACAGTTGTGATTGCATCAAGAATTTTGATAGTTAAATTAAGTCTCAAATCGTGGTCATGAGTCATGACAACCTCAAAAAATCAACCCTAATTTTAATGTATGGTACATACAAGATAGCCTCAAAGATATCAAAGCTCTCAAATGTACACAATGACATTCTCAAGCATGAATGATCTTGCGGGAAAAAAAACAACATTCTTATAGCAAAAATGAGTGATTGATCCATATAATGTCATGGGAAATGTGTAACTTGGAGGACATGTCTATGAGGTCAAAATGTTCTACTCAAACTGTCCTTTCAGGACTCAATTAACTTAATTAAGTATTAGAAGTTTTTATAATGTCGACATTTTGGACCTTAATTTGCAATAAGCTGGTAAGAAGTTCGTATAAGAAACTAACATCAAATTAGTGACTAAAATCAATTTTTGAACTGTGTGCTAGCTATGATCTCTTCACTAGTTACTAAAATAGAAGATTTATCATTTGTGTATGAAGTTCATACTTGAATGTAGCAAGCATTAAGGATCTCATGCACCACATTAAGCACCACATGAAGCAGCACATCGACCTCCTGCTGAATTTCTTTCTTTGGATAATGCAAAAGATAAAACTCTTTAGATTATACAATTGATGAGATAATGCAAAAGATAACAAAACCCACCCACAATATTGCATAAACATCTAAACATCAAGAGGCAAATTATGAAAAAAAATATTTACATTTAATTATTAGTAATGATGACATTAATGACCATTTTACAATTGTCTTTATGAAATTTGAACTCCCTCTTTTGATGTTGCAAAATAAAGCTCTTACCACTGGGTAGACACTTTGAGACACATAGTTTTTCATTTGATTTTGTTTCACTTTACAAATATATGCAATTGAGGATTGTGGGGGCTTTACTACAAAATTTGCACCAATATTTAGCAAATGTAGAAAACATAGATAATATTGTACCTCTTTAGATTGAAAATTAAATCACCTCAAACAAGATATAATATGCTTTAAATTTTGATGAAATATTCTAAATTACTTTCTATGTTAGTGCTTGCTTTTCTTGGACAATATATCAAATTTTAAGTTGGGGATTAATTTTTTTTCTTTGAAGAGGCTAAACTGAATTATATTACCACCCAAAAGGTCCTTCCAAGCATAAGACATGCCAGGAAAAATAATGTCTATACAATAATTACAACGGTCACTAATCTGAAAACAGCGACCTAAAACAATACAGACAAGAAACCATTAACCAATGCCTAAAATAGTGAAAGGTGAAAGCCACCATCCATGATAGTTTTAGGGGAAGAGAAGGAAACTTCGCCTTCAACCACAAAAAGGACAGCGACTTAATTTTATTCACCACCTGTAAAATTGAACATTGTTTATCATTGAAGATCCTATTGTTTCTTTCGTATTCTAAAACAATAAATTATCACTTTCAAAATGTAAGGTTGAAGAAGTTGAGTCTCAAATGTTCGAAATTGAAAATCAGTCCCTTAAACTAAAGATTATTAATTAAATTTAGTCTTTCTATCAATTTTTTTAAGTATTCATTAAAACAATTGAAATTAAAGACATGTATGTTAATCTAAATAGTCTATTGCTACATCAAGACAAATATATGATTTTAAAATTGTGGTGTGAATTCGAGAAAATTAATTAAAGTGATTGACAATGTATAGAAAAAAAAAGACTAAATTGCTATTTTGAAAATTTAAATGACAAAACTCATCAAAATTCACATATGTTACAATTTTAATTATTAAAATTTTACCCTTAAAAAAAGGTATTAAAATTCTAATTTACTTAGTGTACTAAAAAAAAAATACTAAATTGCTATTTTGAAAATTTAAATGATAAAATTCACCAAATTTACAAAGTTACAATTTCAAGTATTAAATTTTTACCCTTAAAAAAAGTATTAAAATTCTAATTTACACAATCTAAAAAGTCATGTTATTTTTCTATCTCCTGTCATGTTAAAAGCTCCCTTCAACCTCTCACCTAGTCTCTAAGTACAAGTTAAATAAATCATCCCTTCACATTTATTTTCCCTTCCAACCTCTCTTCATCTACTCCATGCACAACCTCCCTTCACATTTTTGTTTTGGACACACAATCTCCCTTCACATTAAATGTGTTTGTCTACCTCTCTTCATCTACTCTATAAATACAGTTACCTTTAAATTCATTTTACACTGTGAAAACTCTAGAGAAATACTTACTTAGGGACAAACCCAAATATAAAAAGTTTGGGCACACTCACACAAATGTCTTTTTTTAGAAAGATAAATTGGTTTAATGATGTGATTAATTTATTTATCATTTGATTCTATTCATTGTTGTGTGTGTGCCTAAATAATTTCATTTGTGTTTGTATCTATGTAAGACTTTCTCAAAACTCTACTCAATATTTATTTACTTATTCTATCTTCAACATTGATTGGTCTTTCTTTTAACAACTGATTATAATATAATATCGACACAACAATGGCTTGTGACTATATCCATGAACACAAGATATATCCAAATAATCCTTTTAAAATTGTTTACCGTTCATGGCACCGGCCACCTAACTTCAAATTAATTGGCCAAACAAAGTTGAAAAAAGTTTGATGGCCATATGTCGTGAAATAGTGAACATTTCTTCCAAAATATGTTACAAGATTGTGATTACCAAACTTCAAAATAAATTGGTTGCACAACCCTAATAGAAGTTTGATGACCATAATCAGTGTGTGACAAACATACTTAGAAAGGTTATTAGTGATATGTCCTACACTCATGTATTTTGTTGTGGGTGCCAATAAGCATCGTTTTAGGTATATAGTTTGTATTGGCACTAATCCTAAGGTGCATGCAAACAAAGACATATAGATAAAAACACTCATAAAGCGATCCCTTCCCTATTCTTCTTCCCCTCCCACGACGACCGATCCCTTCCCTATTTTTTCCCTCCCATGACGACCGCAACTTCAACTCATCCGCACATGCATCACTATCACAATTACTCCCTATCTTCCTCATCATAGCATTGGGTATGTTGTAACTCGCCTTCAAACAATGGTGATATGGCATAAAAATATGAATACCACACATCACTGTACCAACAACAAACACCAGGGATGACAAAATGGGCCAACCCGCCCCGCCCCGTCAGTATCCCGTCTAAAAAGGGGCGGAGCGTGGCGGACCAACTAGAGAAATAGGGTTGAAAATCTCACTCCGCCCCGTCTTATGGTGGATGGGCGGGTTGACCCGTCAATGTTTTATTTTTAATTATTAATTAAATTCTTCACTTAAACAATGTAAAAATATATAAATGTAAATCCAATTTAAAGAAATCTAAATATATAACTAATGACTTCACTAAAAATATAAAAATAATTATTCAAACATATAAATTACATCTAAAATTCTATAATAAATCAATAAGACAATGAAAATAAACACTCCATGAGTTATAAATTAACTAATTGTTAAAAATATAAGGCTAAATATTAAAACAAAAGTGGTAAAATTAATTGAATGTTTTCCCCCAATATATGGAGGTGAAAATTGTAAAATTGACTGTGACTTATAAATAAAAAAAAGTGAAAAAAGAGTTCTATTTTTAAAATATCAACCCAACGGGTCAACCCGCCCCGCCCCGTCACTGCCCCACTTTTTAGCGAGTTAGGCGGAGCTGGAACCCTACTTGTGGCGGGTTCAAAACCTCAACCCACCCCGCCAAAAGTGGTGGGTTAAACGGGCCAACCCGGCGAGTCCAATCCATTATGCCATCCCTAACAAACACATCTTTGTTGTGGGGCTATGGTTGTGCCAATAAGCACCGTTTTAGGTATATAGTTTGTATTGACACCAATCCTAAGGTGCATGCAAATAAAGACATATAGATAAAAACACTCATAAAGCGATCCCTTCCTTATTCTTCTTCCCCTCCCACGACGACCGATCCCTTCCCTATTTTTTCCCTTCCATGACGACCGCAACTTCTTCAACTCATCCGCACATGCATCACTATCACATTCACTCCCTATCTTCCTCATCATACCATTGGGTATGTTGTAACTCGCCTTCAAACAATGGTGATATGACATAAAAATATGAATACCACACATCACTGTACCAACAACAAACACACCTCGTCCATAACTTAAGCGAGTTGGTTAGAATCTCCACGTGATTGTGTTATTTGCTTGGATGAATTTTAAGACAATGATCACATTGGGTACCATCCCTCTTTGTTGTTCCATGCCTTCATAAAAAATCTAAATTCCCTCTTTGTCGCTTGACTGTCCTCTCAATCACTCTTTAATTATAGATGTGATGAAGTGATCTCTTCCCACTTCCCTGTAAGTTAGCAAAGGGATTAGGTTTAGTTATGTTACTAGCTATTAATGCTTTGTAAGTAGTTCAGTTGTATTGAATTTTTTTTATATTCAAATCAAATAAGATCCGTATTTGGGCCGTTCTTATATGTTTGCTCGTCATCTCTTTATAATGTCAACTTTATGAGTGTTTTTATTTATATTTTTCTATTCTCTATTTGCATGCACCTTAGGATTATACAACTATGTTCTTTTCCAAAACTACTATTTCTTATAATTAAAGACTTAATTAACATCATTTTTCTTCATTGCATGCATTTAGGTAATTGATTTCTACGTACACATCTCTTTTTCGGGCTCTTTTGTATTACTTATTTTGAATCCTTAGTTGAATAATTGTGAAGTGACGGTAGATAGTTCTTTTATTTTTTCTGTAAGGATTTGTATCAATTGTTTGAATTTAGATGGAGACTATAGTAAACAATTTAGCTATTTTGAAGTCATCGATTTGTTTAAACAATCAGTTTTGTGGTTCAAGTATTGTGAAACATCCAAACTTGTATGTAAGTTATGCTAGGGAGTATTAGACATGACATGAAACTTTTTTTTTTTTTGTGATTCTTAATTGGATTTCTTTGTAATTTTATGATTTTTTAGCTTTCAGTTTTTGTATGTTTGAACATTTGTTTATAGAAAATCTAGATGAAAATTGGTGAATGATATATTTAACCTTTAATTTATTCCATTTTTATCCAAATAATTTAGTACATTATGTTCCTAAGTGGGCTCATACGTTGAAAGATTCTCTTCTATTCATGTCTCAACCCTCCTTACTAGTGACCAACTAATCTCTAATTAATAAAGTTTTGATAGAAAACGATTGTGAATAAGTGAGTTCAACAGATACGTAAGAAAAATGTGACTAGATTTATTCCACCTTATAGAGAACTTCAACAATATTGAAGAAATGTGAATTAACATTGAATTGAATTGAGTACTTAAAAAGTGTTGTACATGTATATATACATTCAATGGAAGTAAAAGTGGAAGAAAAATAATTAACTAAGTCCAATTGACTATAACTACCTTCAGTTAATTCCAACTAACTATGGCTAAGAGTTAACCAATAGTTAAGACTATAATAAGTTTCAAATAGTGGTAACTTGTATGTAAAGTAAACTATGTGAAATGACTATAGTTAGAGTTGAAGTGTCTATTACACCTAATATCAAACTCAAATAAATCAATTTATTCAACCCTAGAAGAATTTTATACATGTCTCAACCCTCCTTACTAGTGACAAACAAGGTTATTTTTCTCTAGTGTAATATTTATCTCCATATGGATCCCTAGTAGCATCCACTTCTATCGAAATATACTAACGATGTTTTAATATAAATTGGAACAATAACAATTGCATTACTACTGTTCAAGGCTGGACGTTCATAACATGTCTTTTGTGTTTTTGAATTGATTAGGTAGGTCTTCAAGGCTTGGATGCTAATAAATTGTCCTATTTCTTTTAAATTTCTGGGCTTTTTGAACCTTTCAAGGTTGTGTACTTCAGCCAGAGAAAGAACTCTTTTCTCTAGTGTTGCAAAGTGATTGATTTATTCCTTATCATCTACTGCATTGCAATTAAATATTACTTTCTTATCTTGAACTATCATCATGATAATATATGTTTGCTAGTGGGTTATAAACATTGAAGTACATGGATAATCGATTTTATTTATTAGAATTTATTGTTATTTAATTGATGCAATATTCCATATGCATAGTATAGAAAATCATGGGTAAATTTGTTTGTGTTATTCTTTCTATACTAAATATGTAAGAAAAGGAAATGAAAGAAACAACATAATAATGATGCTTATTTCCATATGACCCTATATTTTCATATAGTTAGTTTCTTATACGAAATTTTCATCTCAATATTTTTTTTTCTTCATAATTTAGTATATATATGTTGATTGTGTTCAATAAAACAATTATTCCTTTAACTAATTATTAAAAGGATACTCTCAATATTTATTCATGAGAAGACTCATAAACTCATTATCTAAAAATTTCACGTAAAAGTGTGGTGTCTCTCTCACTTGTATGGTTGGTCTGACCTAGATGTGGGTGATCTCGTGAACTCTGCTCATGACCCAACTTAAATGAAGTTCACTCAACAATCTCAACCAGAAACCATATCACTCTCATCACAAGCAAAAGTGTGGTGTCTCTCTCACTTGTATGGTTGGTCTGACCTAGATGTGGGTGATCTCGTGAACTCTGCTCATGACCCAACTTAAATGAAGTTCACTCAACAATCTCAACCAGAAACCATATCACTCTCATCACAAGCAAAAGTGCAGCTGATGCATTTATGTTCCTCCATAAATATATCTACCCACTGAAAGTGAAGTTCCCAATTTATGAGAATCAATTAATTTTTTTTGAAGAAGCATTAGAATCAATTAATGAAATCTCAAAAGTCGCAATTCATTAAGGTTTCTGATCGTGAGTTGTTGGTAAAGTGACAAAAAAATAAATCAATATTTGATATTTCTAACTCACACATAATGTATTATACACTTACGCAGAAAGATAATTATAATATCCATAATTAATTTGATGTTTAACGAATAATATTATTTACTTTAGAGGAACTACCAAAACACTAATAAGAGAAAGAAAAATACTAATCTCATTTGCAATATTAACGTCGAGTGTATGACTCATAGTTAGTGATAAGTTAGGAGTTGGTGATAAGTCGGGAGATCGATCGAGAGAGATGACCTTAGGCCAAACACAAATGTTTGTTGCATTCCAATTAGAGAGTGTGAGTAGTGAAGTCGTACGATTGAAGTGTAGTGGTCTAATTTAGACCAAATATAGTGCTAACAACACTCTTTTTACAAATAACTCTTTTATTGAATTAAAATATTGTAAGTTTACACTTTAAAACTAAAACCCTCACAAAGTGATTGCTATGGTCTGAAAAAAGGAATAAATTGCTATTTTGAAAATTTAAATGACAAAATTCACTAACCCTTACAAAGTTAAAATTTAAAGTATATACATTTTAATTTAATCACTCTAAAAATTCATGTTATTCTTTTACCTCCTTTCATGTTTAAAGCTCTCTTCAACCTCTCTTCACCTACTCTCTAAGTACAAGTTAAATTCAATCCTCCCTTCACATTTATTTTTCCTTTCAACCTCTCTTCACCTACTCTACTTACAACCTCCCTTGACATTAAATGTATCTATCTAGCTCTATTAACACAAACTTACCTTCAAAAATTCTTTTGCATTATAAAAAGTCTATTCAACATTTCTTCAAAGTTAAACTCCTTTCAACCTCTCTTTTAACTTCTCCTACAAACACACTCGCTTCATTCTATCTCTCTAATCCACTCTAGGTAGTTGCTCATTTCATATCAGATGTCATATATCTAGTATGAGACACTTCTTATTATATCTTCAATATTGATTGGTCCTTCTTCTAACAAATGACTATAATATAATATTGGCACAACAATGACTCATGGCTATATTATGAATACATGATATATACCAATAATCCTTTCGAAATTGTTTACTGTTCATGGTCATGGCCACCTAACTTCAAACTAATTAGCCAATGAGGGTTGAGAGAAGTTTGATGGCCATAAACCATGAATGGTGAACATTTTCTCCCATTTGTCCATCATACATGATTGTGATCACCAAACTTTAAAATAATTGGCTACACAAGCTTGGTAGAAGTTTGATGACCTCAATTGATGTATGACAAAAATACTTAGCAAGGTTATTAGTGATATGTCATGTATTTTGTTGTGGGTCATGGTTGTGCCAATAATCACTTATAATGGAACTTCCCATTGATGCCAAAATTAAAGGTTTAAAAATGAATGTTACATTTTAGTTGAATCGATCAAATTTAAGTTTTTATCTCACTTGTCACCATCAAGAAAAAGCTATAACTTGGTTGGCTCCATTGGACTATAGTCTATATATAAGTGGGAAAGCAATTCTTTCTTTTTTCTTTCAAAAACTAGTTTTTCATATAATTGAGGACTTAACATCATTTTTTCTGCACTGCATATAGGTAATTGGTTTTACATAAACATCTCTTTTTGCAGTTCTTTGTATTACTCTGTTGAATCAGTAGGTTGAATAATCGTCAAGTGACGGTAGATAGTTCCTTTCTTTCTATAAGGATAATTGTTTGTATCAATTTAGTTCTACTGAAGTAATTGAGTTGTTTAAGCAATTTTTTATTTATTTGTTCAAGTATTGTGAAATATCCAAATTTGCATGTAAACTATGCTAGAGAGTATTAGAAATGACCGGAAGCATTTTTTGTGATTCTTCTTTTGACTTTGCAATTTTATGATTTTTGTACTTTCAGTTTTTTTTTTTTTTTGAACCAGCCAACATTATTTCAGTTTTTGTATGTTTGATCATTTGTTGAAAATCTATATGGAAATTGGTGAGTGATATATATTTAACCATTGTTCCTGCTATATCTACAAAATTTACATTATGTTCCTATATGGACTCATACGAAATCTTTGTTATCCATTCAAGGTAAGAACTCTTTTCTCTTAATTGGCTCATTCCTTATCATCTACTGCATTGGAATTGATTTAGAGTTTGTTGTTTTCATTATATTGCTATATTTTTGGCAAATGCTATTAATTGTAGTATAAAATTATTTGCTTTAGATTACTAACTGTAGTTTAACTCTTGGAGTTGCAATATCTCCCTATTAAGTACTTGGATGCATTTAATAAAGCAAAAGAGGTTTGTTGCTAGGAGATTTCTGTTGCTTCAAGTGAAGTTGGTATATGTTATAGGGAAAAAGCTTGTTGGTGCGACATGTTAATCGACAAAAAGAAACGAACTAATATTAGCCTTTGGATGAGTTTGAGATTATACCTTTAACACTAGTCACCAGTATCGTGTTCGAGTCGTCTTACAATTTTTCGCTGTATATAGCAATTCTCATGTGGTAGTATCAAGTATTAAAGAAGTTTATTTCAAAGTATCAAGTAGTTAGATGATGGAGCAACATAACATATTTAGCGATGTTCCTAGACATAGGCTTCTGTACAGTCGGATACTTACATTCACGCAGTCAGTACATTTATGACCGTTTGAGTCAGATTGGATCTTCGAAATTTAATATCAGTACTTTGAATTATAAAATAAAAATAAAATTTTGCATTTTTTAGACCGTCCGATCTTACTCGAAGGGACACTTATGTGTCCGATTGAGTTAATTTTTGGAATCCGGATTCTACATTTTGGACCTTAATTTGCAATAAACTACTAAGAAATTCATGATAGAAACTAATATCAAAATAGTGATTAAAATCAAATTTTGAACTGTGTCGTGGTGTGCCAGCTATCTCTTCACTTGTTTACTAGAAGATTAGTGTATCAAATGAAGCACCACATCAGATGCATATTATGCTGCATGTGACTGGCATAATTGTCAAAATTTGTCTGCATGATATGGGAAACTCATCTTGAATTTCTCTTTTTACCTCTATTGGAAAAATGGGCAGCAACAAATAATTGAGACCACTAATTTTTTTAAAACATCATCTATATATCGTCATAAGTTTAGACTTTTTAAAAAACATGATTTTATTGAAACATTAAAATGTCAAATTATAGAAAAGCAACTCCACAATTAATTAACACTTAACTATTTTTTTTCTTCAAGATAGATAGTTGTTGCCTATAAGAGGAGAAGAAACAATGGCTTGCGACTATATCTATAAACACATAATATCTTATAATAATCTCACTTAGCATCATGAAAAAGCTATAATATGGTTGGCTTGGCTTGTGTGTGTGAAACCAATTATTTCAAATTTTTTTCTGTGTGTGAAACCAATTATTTCAAATTTTTTTCTGTGTGTGTGAAACCAATTTTTTTTTCTGTGTGTGTGAAACCAATTTTTTTTTTCTTTTTCAAAACTAGTTTTTCTTATAATCAAAGCCGATCATTTTTTCTTAAATGCAATTAGGTAATTGATTTCTACATACACATTTTTTTTTCTTCCGGTTCTTTGTATTACTTCTTTTGAATCCTTATGTGGAATAACTTTCAAGTGACGGTAGATAGTTATTTTTTTTTATAGGGATTTGTATTTATTGTTTGTATTTAGATGGAAACTATAATAAACATATTTATCTATTTTGAAGTCATCGAGTTGTTTAAACAATCAGTTTTGTGGTTCAAGTATTGTGAAACATCCAAATTTGAATGTAAGTCATGCTAGGGCGTATTAAACATGACAGGAAGCAATTTTTTTTCTTCTGTGATTCTTAATTTGAATTCTTTGTAATTTTATTATTTTTTTTCTTCCTAATCGAAGCTTCCACATGTTGTCTGCTTGGGTATGACTATGTTCGGCTTTAAACTTGAGCTTATATGTGGAATTAAATTTACCGTTACAATAGATTATTTCTTCTAAGTAAATGTTTTTACACATAGATCGCTCCTTTAGTGCAAGGCATATCTACCAATGCTGATGCAACAATGATGGTGGTTGAGAAATGGAAACCCAAACATGCGTCAAGAGCGAGCAGTACCATCGTGGAGGCGACCCATTACTGCAAAACTTCTCAAGGTTTCTCCAAAGTTGTAGTTTGCTAGCACAGAGCACGGATATGCGAAGTCTTTAAGATGGTATTCACCACCAACACCCTAAATGTTAAAAAAAAGTATAATGTATATAACACGTAGACAAACCAAATAATCGAGTTTGTAATTTAACTACTTATCAATTACAAATTCCTTAGGTCCTGTAGTTAATTTGAAAAATTTGGATTGAATTTGAGCTGATTGAAGTATCAGTTTCCTTTGATAGCAAGAGTATTGAGTTGCAAAAGTGTTTACATGTATACATTATATGCGGTAAAAGTGGATGGAAAAATCATTAACTAACTCCAACTACCTTTAGTTAATTCTTACTAACTATGGCTAAGAGTCAATTACTAGTTAAGACTAGACTAAGTTACAAATAGTGTGGTAACTTGTATGTCAAGTAAACTATGTGAATGACTATAGTTAGAGTTGAAGTGTCTAATACACTTAATAACCAAACTCAAATAAATCAATTTATTCAACCGTAGACGAATTTTATTAACCACATGAGAATAATCACTTCACTACCGCAGCTCTTGTTTACATGTTGTCATGACAAACAAGGCACATCATAGTATTTGAAGAAGTTTTTTTTTTTTTTATTTCTCTAGTGTAATATTTATCTCCATATGGATCCCTAGTAGCATCTACTTATATACAAATATACTAAAGATGTTTTAATATAAATTGGAATTATGCCAATTGCATTGCTACCTTTCAAGGCTGGACATTCATAACATGTCTTTTGTGTTTTAAATTGATTAGGTAGGTGTTCAAGCTTGGATGCTAATAAATTGTCCTCTCTCTTTTGAATTTATGTCCTTTGTTATCCTTTCAAGGTTGTGTACTTCAGCCAGAGGAAGAACTCTTATCTCTAGCACTGCTGCATAGTGATTGATTTATTCCTTATCATCTACTGCATTGAAATTAATTATTACTTTCTTATCTTAAACTATCATCATGATAATATATGTTTGCTAGTGGGATAAAAACATTGAAGTACATGGATAATATATTTATTTATTAGATTTATTGTTATTCAGTTGATGCACTGTTCCATATGCGTTGTATGACAAAAGATGGATAAATTTGTTTGTGTTATTCGTTCTACCTCATATATTTGAAAAAGGGAAATAAAAGAAATCACATAATAACCGTGTTTATTCCCATATGGTCCTATATCTTCATAGTAATTAGTTTCTTATATGAAATTTTAGACTCAAAAATTTATTTATGTTCTTTCATAATAATTTAGTATATATGTTGCTTGTGTTCAATGAAACTATTATTACTTTAACTAATTAAAAGGATACTCTCAATACTTTATTCATGAAAAGACCCATCAACTCATTACCTTAAAGTTTCGAATAAGAGTGTGGTGTCTCTCAATTGTGTGGTTGGTTTGACCTAAATATGGATGATCCCTCGGACTCCCTTCATGACCCAACATAAATGTACTAGTATTACCATTATATTGATAGATGTGCGATTTTTTTTTTTTAATATTACAAGAGCACATTGTGATTCTACTAATCCAAACATACATTAAGGTTTTGTTAACGAGTGTTCTCGAGACACTCTTTAAGTATTCCTAATAAAGATATCATTTCTTAAAAAAATTAAGGATTTCAATTTTCAATGCAATAAAACGAAAATAGTATGTATGACAGGTTTTACGGCAATACATATGTTGCTAAAAATTGAGAGGAGATCTTGTACATTTTAATTTGATGTTAAGAAAATTAGATAGCATTTGAATATATCTGCGAAAGTGGACCATATGTATAGTACAATCATGATGGTGATGAAAATATGAACTACTCTAAGCAAAGAGCTCAAAGACACTAAATTTCACTCAACAATCTCAACTAGAAACCAACCATATCACTCTCATCACAAGCAAAAGTGCAACTGATTCATTTATGTTCATCCATAATGGTATATCTACCACTGAAAGTGAAGTTCCCAATTTATCATAATCAATTAATATTTTTTTGAAGAAGCATCAAAATCAATTAATGAAATCTAAAAAGTCGCAATTCATTAAAGTTTCTGATCGTGAGTAGTTGGTAAAGTGAAAAAAAATAATAATCAATATTTGATATTTCTAACACACTCATAATGTATTATACACTTCCATACTTCCTTCGTCCCAGATTAACTGAGCCAAAAATTCATTACACATATATTAAGAAAAATGTATAAATGAATGAGAGAGAAAAATAGTTTGAATTGTTTTTGTTAAGTATTGGTGCATTCTCCACTATCATAAATGCAAAGTGGAATATATTTAATTTGGAGTGATGAAAGTAGTATTAATTTGAGTTATAAAGGGGAAAATTAATTAATATAGTATTGGAAATTGAAATGACTCAATTATTTTGGGACACTTTTTTTTGGCAATTGGCTCAGTTATTATGGGACGGAGGAAGTATAAGATAATTATAATATCAATAAAGAGAATGCTCATGAGTGCGCTTGCCACATTGGTTAAAGTACTAAAATCAGCAACTTTACGATAAAAAGTTGTGTAATTATTGTCAAGACAAAAAGACAAACTTGCATTTCCAAGACACAATTTATACTAATGGATTCCTTAACCATTGTCCTTAAGATACTGATTAGTAAAACCTTATCAATAATTAATTTGATATTTAACGATTGATATTATTCACTTTAGAGGAACTACCATAACACTAAGAAGAGATAAACGAAAATACTAATCCCATTTGCAATATTAGAGTTAAGTATGAGTCATAGTTAATGATAAGTTGGAGGTCGATCAAGAGAGACATGCCCTTAGACCAACCCAAATGTTTGTTATATTACAATTGGAGAGTGTGAGAACTGAAGTCTCTCACGATACAATTCAAGTTTAATGGTCTAAGTTAGACCTAAGCCCCTCATTGTACGATTCTAGTGTCTAATTTAAACTTTAGTATTCATATATAAGTTTTTTTTTGACAAAAATAAATTATCTTCATCCATTCAAATTGACAGAGTATATCGATACAATGCAAATTCGCTAAAAGCAAAAAGGATGAATTTGCGAACAAACTCACAACATCTATGTTAATAGCATAAAACAACAAAGTACAAAAGCCTATACATATTCAAGTATCCAGAATACCCATGTCTCCGGATCTGCTATGTTGACGACGCCAAAGTCATTGATTGGATCTGCACTGAATCTAAGTTTATCTAACAACCTGAACCGAACAAATACCTGAACAAAACAAGAGAGACAAACAACACCGTACAAAGACGATGAACAAAACAATGTCGCACTAAGACGACGAAATCACAAAAGAAAAAACGAAAAAGATGTGAAAATCACTTATTTCAAAAAAGAGAAAGAGAAAAATGAGTTAGAGGGGTGATTTTATGTCAAAAATTGACACTAAATCACCCCTCTTTGATGAATGAAGGAAAATAAACTAGAGTTTTGGTGACGGCTCACAAGAGAAAAAGAGAAGAGAGTCATCATATATAAGTTGTAGATTATAAACGCTAATTTAGACCGAAGCCCCTCTTGAGATTGTAAATTAAATAATATGAAACTATATATAATTATTTTTTAGGAAATGAAACTATATATAATATATTTCAAGTTTTAATATGAAACGCTGATTTATCTAATTTACTTTTCATGCTAGTGCTTGCTTTTCCTACTCTATAACAAATTCATTCCCTAAATTTGAAGTTGGGATAAATTTTTCTTTGCAATATGTCCACCTTTCCTACTCTATAACAATAAATTATCATTTTGAAACCGTAAGGTTCATGAATTTTAGTCTCTCTAAGGTTCGGAATTGAAAATCAGTCCCTTATACTAAAGCATATTATTAGTTAAGTTAGTCTTTCTATCAAAATGATATTATTTTTTTGAAGTATCCATTAAAACAATTTAAAGACCTGTATTTTAATTTGAATAGTTTCTTGCTTCATCAAGAAAAATATATGACTTTTAAAATTGTGGTGTGAAATCAAGCCTAATTGTTGGTTGTGAACATTTCCTCCGATATGTCCATGATACATGATTGTGATCACCAGACTTCAAAATAATTGGCTACACAAGCCTAATAGAAGTTTGATGACCACAATCAATGTATAATAAACATACTTATCAAGGTTATTTGTGATATGCCATGTATTTTATTGTGGATCATGGTTGTGCCAATAATCACTTATAGTGGAACTTCCTATCGATGCCAAAATTAAAGGTTTAAAAATAAATGTTACATTTTAGTTGAATCGATTAAATTTAAATTTTGTATCTCACTTGTTAGCATCATGAAAAATCTACAACATGGTTGGCTCCATTCACTACTAAAAAAACAAAAATTAGTGAGGGAAAACATGAAATCCCTCTCTAATTCCGTCACTAAATTTTGCGACCAGAATTTGTGAGGAATTTCATTTTTTCCGTCACTAATTTTCCTTGCTAATTTTGCTTTTTCTAGTAGTGATTGGACTATACATAGGTGGGAAACCAAAAAAAATTTGTTTCCAAAACTAGTTTTTCTTATAATTAAGGACTTAACATCATTTTTTTTCTCATTTGCATTTAGGCAACTGGTTTTACATACACATCTCTTTTTCCGGTTCTTTGGATTACTTCTCTTGAATCAGTAGGTTGAATAATTTTCAAGTGACGGTAGATAGTTCTTTTCTATTTATAAGAATTTTTTACTAATTGTTAGTATCTGTCATACCCCAATTTTTGACCTAAGGTCTTACATTCATACACTGTTTGATCCTGAATAGTCTCTGACATTTCTGTGAAAAATTCGGCAGAGAAGTATTTTAAAATACCTCTTTTTTGTCCCGATTCAGACCCTCTTCTCTCTTTATCTTTTTTAATTTACTTTTATCTTTTAAAATTCCATCTTTTATTAATTCTCTTTTATTTTTAAATTTTAATTTTA
>Ga0315913_1004670_pt1 | contig 16582 bp, 13 predicted proteins | sample MpolsnodulesMG_FD_207736 | JGI IMG/M metagenome (GOLD analysis project Ga0315913, IMG submission 207736) | Medicago polymorpha root nodule microbial communities from Los Angeles, California, United States - small nodules | ecosystem: Host-associated > Plants > Roots > Nodule | place: USA... | reverse complement strand
CTAAACTTTTTTTTTTTTTTAACATTTAAAAAACAACACAGGAAAATCACAGAAAAGAGGTAAATGTGTATGTTTCTGGCCTCTTATTCATGACGTGAAAATGGGGGAGATAAAATAAAATCTACCAGCAACCAGTTCTGGTACAATATCAAAGTTGACATCTGATTGCATATTAAAAGAGAAGCAGAAAAATCATCCATTATCACTTAGTTTCATGCAGTAGAAAATAGGGATATGTCATGTGTCAAAAAATCAATAGAGGCAACAGTTTTGCAGGAAGAGCAAACAACACAACCGACAGACATTGCCACACTCCTTAATGGCCAAAGGCTCTTAACTGCATAACTTCAAACATAGTACAATCTATAATTCAAGTCTAAAGAGGATATCCTAATTTACTGTCATACTACCTACCCAGAAACAATACAGCATTACCCCCACATCCCACCAGTAAAGCTTATCGAATTTTCCTATCAATCTAAACAAGATACCGTCTATCTTTACCTAGCTTCCCAATAACCATAACAAGGGCTGCAACTCCGCACTTCAAACTCATCAAGCAAGATGCTATTAAATGAATGCTGCCATATCACATATAAGTATTTCACTTCTTTCTGCTATCCAAACTAATAAAAACAACTCATTGAGTACCCTAAAGCTATCTTTCAGTTAGAATTCATCAAAACTACTTATAGAATCAACAAAATTGACTTCACTAACTAATCAGCCCTCACAATATCAATCCGAATATAATCCACCACACCAGAAAATAACTAATTATATCCCATTCATGGTTTGAATACACTAGAAAAGCTAGCTAACTACTAAATGTTTACGAATAAGCTATTTCTATCCATAACAAATGATAAAATAACGTCAAACTGTTTTTATAATCTATCCTAAAATGATTATGGAAATAAGCTAAAAACAACTTATGAACATATCACAAGATGTTTTCACAAACAAGTATTTGTACTAGCTAATAAGCACAAGTCATTTCAAACATACCCTGATTACCAAACAATGAACACATTAAAATAAATAGAAACATAACAAAATCCAAACGTTAATTAAGGTTCTCAACCAATATCTTAATTCATAAAACACTTCATGGATCATAAACAAACTAAGCAGTACACAAATCTTACCAATCCTGTCTCTTCTCCAATTCATCCATAAACTCCACCATCATACATTCACCCTACAGTTAAATTTCACAATACACCACGAAACAAGGTCTTAACCTGTCAAAACAGAAAATAAAAAATAACCCTGACTCTGGTGAGCTCTCAGAACCCAACTCACCTAAACTTTAATCAACCAAAAACAAAAACATCACGGCTTCTCCTCTTTTTCCCTATTCCATTGCTCAATCCTCGCTCGCCTTTCCTCGCTTCCTTCCCTTGCCTCCCTCCCATTTCTCCTCCCACCATCCCTATCCCTACTATCTCTTTTCCTCTCCCTATCCCTATCTCCATCCCTAACCCTATCCCTATCACTACTCCGTCTTCCACGCGAATCATAGTCTCTATCACGCGGTCTCTCTCGTTCTCTGCTTCTGCTTCTCCTTCTCCTCCTCGGACTATTACTCCTGCTCCGGCTCCTGCTCCGCTGCAAAGAAAACAATTTCCTCCTCAACTCCCTACCAATCTTCTTAACATGCATAAAATTACAATAACCACCACGATTACAGCTATTCTCCTCATACTGTCGACAAGTCGCCTCACGAAAATCCGTAACCGGAGAAAAATCCGCCAAAATCGGCCTCCCTTCATAAAACCTCCCTCTCAAACTCGCTAACGCAGCAGCAGCATGATCTTCCTCTTTAAAAAGCACATAAACATTACCAATCATATGATCAGCCAAATTATCACAAACATTCAACGTTTCAACGTAACCGAATTTTGAAAGCTCAGTGAAGATATCTTCGTAGAAATCTTCAAAGTGTTGTTGGATCTGACGCGGATCGATTGGTTGACCGTTTGGATCGACGCCGGGGGTGATGATGTCGGGACGTTGGTACATGTTGGAGAGGAGGAGAGTTGGGGAGATTGTGGGACGGTTGTGGAGACGAGAGCAACGGTCGCCGTGACGACACGCGCCGATCTTGAAGTAGAAAGGGCAATTTACTCTGTCTTTTTCTGTGCCGAAGATTGATGCTAAGTGTTCCGCCATTTTTGGTTTGGATCTGAGATTGAGAGTATGGAACTGCGTTATTGTTTAGCCTCTGGGATATAAACCTTCGTTTGGATTGGATGAATGTTGAATTTGGACCAAACCCCACTTATAAAAAAAATTTGTTTTTATTTTATAATTTTTTAATAACTACACAATTTATCTTTTTACTTGATGTTGTTTTTATTTTTTTTTAATTCTCTTAAAAAAACTATTTTTAATTAATATCTTAAATTCTTATGGTAGTGGTATTATTCCTATTTTATGAGAGTTAATATTTAATAATTTAATGTAGGACAATGCATTATTATATGTAGGGGTTGGGGTTCGAACCCCGGACACCCCACTTATTCAGTTTCTAAGGTGAATTCTAGTCACTAAGCTACCTGACAAAAAAATATATTTAATAATTTAAATAATAAAGTAAAAAGGATAAAATTGTAAATATATTAGTTTTAGTTTAAATAAAAGATAAAACTCGAAGTGAAAAAAATCACATCAAATCATATATCCATTTTATATATAGGTATAGATAAACATGAGATGGCATGGATCTAAATTTTTTTTTATTATCTTTTTATAATTTTTGAAAAAATATGTTTATATTTGTTAGAAATTTTGTCAATATCAAACCATTGTTTATAAAATAAATATTGTCACCAACACAAATACCAACATAAATTGGATCTGGTGAAAATAGATTACATTATCGTGACCTTAACTCAGTTAATAAAGACAATGCATAATATATGCAAGTTCCAAGGTTCAAACATCGGCCTCCACAAAAAGAAAATACATTATCTTAATATTGCAAACTAAGAGTTCAAATCTCATAGAAAAATGTATTAATATTTAGTGTCTCACACGTCGATGGAATGAATTATTCACATACAGGGTCTCAACCAATTTGTAGATGATTATCTCTTTTTTGGTAAACAAAAAGAGAACTAATACATGATAAAGCATCCGTGATAAAGACTACTCCTCAGTCCTCACACATCTGCAGAGAGAATGAACCAAAGACTCAGGAGAATGAACCCTCATCTTAGCTAACACATCTACGTTTGCATTACCTTCTCTAATTATATACTCGAGCTTGACGATCCAATCTTTGGCAAGTAATTGGTGAAACAAAAAGATTTCATTTACATACCGATGTTGGATAGAAACACCATTAAGTGAGTCTAAAAAAACAGTTAATTCTCCTATAACTGGCATCCCAACAAAGATTTAAACCATGATAGATAGCCATGATTTCTGCATAAAGGGTGATAGCGACCTCCACTGCTCCATAGAACCCCAAAAAGAAAAATTCCATCATTATCCATGAGTATATGAGCAAAACCTGCTTGATTAGTTGAGCCTAACAAGCTAGCTATTGTCAACATTCAACCAAAAACACCCCTCATGTGGACGAGTCCATGCTACCATACGGAGAATAGATGCTACAAAGGTAGGAGTGTCGTTTCTAAAAGTCGCAGAGTGTAGGAAATCTTTATCACATTACTATGAACTGATGTCTTGACGTTGTTAAAAATAAGCTCATTTCACCCACACTAGACTGTCCACATCCTGACTACCACAATAATCTCAAGCTTAAGGACCACATTCTCTGCACCAATCAAATAAATCAACTCTCGTACCTTGGGGAATGGCGCTCGCTAATCAGAGTTTTTTTCCTGACAACCACCGATCTGACACAAAAATAGACAATGCTCTATGGACTCTAGGAAAGACTCGCATCTCAGACGGATAGAGGAATTGCAGTCCCCTCTATGAAGGAACACATCTTTTGTTGAGATTGATCCATGAAGAAATTGCCCAACTAAGGATTGAATGCTAGCAGAAACAAGAATTTTCCAAACCCACCGGGAATTTCTATGGTGATTCATGGGGAGAGTCCTTGGTAGAGTAGATGCCTGAAATAGAATTTTTCCATGTTCCCAAATCTGGAATGCACCCAGACTATAGAATCATGGTGTACAACAAACTTGAATTCCATACCCCATTGAACCATATGTCCTTAATTTTTAAAGCATTATTCTGAACAACAAAAGGAACCATAGTGCAAGGCTTCTCTTTAAAGACCCAAGGGTCAAACCAAAAATCAGTTACCATAACTGATCTTGAAAATAAAACCATCTTGCAATTTTTGTAACGCTTTTGATATAGATTTCCAAATGATCGATTCTCCAGTTACGAACACATTGAACATAGTCTTCTGTTCACATATCTTTCTTCAAACATTTTCACCCACAATTTGTTAGGCAAATGCAACATTTTGAAGTCTTGCAACACACACCGTTAAAACCACCAAATCTTTGATGTTAAGTAAATTTATAACACCCAACTAAGTGCATCCCTTTGTCAGCGGCACCTTTCCAAATGAACCTCCTAATAGTTTTATCTAAACCATCACACACACTTTAAGGAAGAGAAGAGTACTAATATTTTTCATAAAACTATGAAACAAATTTCCAATTAAAAAGAATTGCATTCATAAAGAAAAAAACTGAACAAACTATTATTGTACATTCTCAGTACAAATTTTTCAAGATTTATCCATACAAGTACAAACTGATTTTTTTTTGGTGGTGGCCGGGGTTTGAACCCCGGACCTTGCATATATTATGCATTGTCCATACCAATTGAGCTAAGCTCACGAGGACAAGTACGAACTGATTATCGGTACAACATAAATTTTCATCAAATCAAACAAACCAAAATTCCAATACAAGCAAAAGACACATGTGTGGTCAAGCTTTCTAGGGAAAAGCTGTCCCACAAATTGTTACATGAAATGATAGCATGTTGCTGCAAAGGGCAATGACCTTTCAGAAGTTTGAATTATCTGGGGAGGCTGCTATGCGGGAAGTTGCGTAATGGATCCTTCCTTAGTAACTCGGTTTCTCTGCAGAAAACAATAAATACAAATAAATAGTTAAAATGATGTATATGTATTAGGTTGCAGATTTCTGTCTGATATCAGAGAGGGAAATTGTCAGGTGATTAGAGATTACCTTTTCAAGTCCTTTTCGTCGTCTTGCCTAGTCTTCAAATTTGAGGACTTACCCTCTGCTTTCGGATTTAATGAACTGTAAAACACAATGTAATAGGTTCACCAATATAATTCGGAAAAAAACCAACACACAAACTGCAGTGTACAATGCCTTATTACTTATAAGTATTGTTTTCAAATAAAAATGGCGGTTAAGTTTTTCTAAATAAAAATGGTAAAGCTTTCCAAAGAAGGATCAGATTGATGTGAAAAAGTCTCGGGATATTTTAAATCCATTTTTAAGGTGTTACACCAAACTAAGTGCTTGTTTGTTTTAAAGTTTAATATTAGTCAAATGACGTTCAACCCAACTCTACAAATTAGAGCTTAGGGAACGTTGGGACGCGAGAAATAGTGCACCATCGCTTAACCAAACAGGCTATAAAAGTGAAAGAGAAAAACAGACTAGGTGCATAGTGCCATGGAGGTTGCAATTTAGGACATTTTTCCTTGTAAAGTGATTCAACTTACCCTTGACATTCTTCATCAACAAACACCGGGATGCAGGCACTTGCACCAACCACTGTAGCCCTAGTTCCAGGTCGCTGTGGGACCTAAAAGCATTAAGAAACTTGGACATTAAGCGATGCAGAACACAAAAAGCATGCAAATAAGTAAAGTGTTGTACGATAAATTATCATCAATCAATTTTGAAAAGGCAGGAAAAAGAAAGAGAACTAGGCGAAAATCAGCACCTTAAAGGATTTCCATTTTGCAGGAATTGCATTGTTTTCCTTATTTCTTTCGGCACGACCACCAAGTTTGAGCCAAGAGTGTGACGGGTCTGGCTGAGGTGGACAGGTCTCACCGTTGGCATTTGAATCTTTATAAATGGAAAGTGGAGCTGCTCGAGTCCTACAAGATTTAATAATGAAAATATCAATAAAAACCGAGAAACCTAGAGATACATTGCATGAGATTGGAATTTGACAATTCCAAGGTCATTTTATATATGTTCCTAGAAACTCATTATTCATATATTTCTCTACAAGACTATGTGCATAGTGTGTGCAAGTGATTTGAAAAATGAAGTATATATGGAAATAAGGATCCAAAAAACAAGAGGAAGAAATAAGGCAATTCCAACCAAATAAATCCAAAGCTACAATACTGTTAGGATTGTTACCTATCATTCTTAACAGAAAGGTTACTGTTCAATGGGGCCAAGGGCTTAGAAGAACGATTACTGCTCAAAGGAGCCAAGGGCGCACCTACAACACAGAAAAAATGTGCAGAATTTAAAATATTGAGGCAAAAAGTAATGTGGAAAGAATTGAAAAGGGCGGGACTAACCATTATCTCCCTTTGCAAGAAGAGTTCCAAAGCTACGCGCAGGTGCCTCTTTTTCCACTGGGTCCTAGTTACCAGAAGATATGAGGGTCAGACAACAAATGTAGATAGCTCATAGTCATAGCTAATCATATTATAAAATTTTGGAAGAGGTGCTAATTAGAAGACCACATACATCTATAGGTTTTGTCCTCGACATTGAGTGAACAAGAAATTTTCTATAAGCAGCTTTCAGTTTTTCAATGGGTTGAGCATTCCTGCAAAATTGGTAGTCATAACAAAACAGAATATTTAGATCTTCTATAAAGTTATATGACTCATCAACTAAGGCATCTCGTGGTACTTAGGCTTAGTATTTTGGCCATAACAAATGCACACACGTATTTTCCTTTCCAAATTTGTATAAATTGAAACCACATGGACATAAACCTTGAACAATTATATCCTTTTGCCTCCATAATTAATGCAAAAATGAAAAACATTTAACACTTTCGCTGGAGTTATTCAACTGGTATACAATACAATATATAACAAATTAACACATGAAACAAGAAAGATAAGAATTGCATTACAAGGTCCAAGAGATAAGATAAGAAACCACAGTACCTAGCTATGCCAAGTTCAAATGTCTGGTTAGCAGCTTTAAACTTGTTCTTGGATTCCAAGTGCAAAGCATATGAAATGTAGAAATCGGAATGAGTTTTTCCAATTTCATTTGCATCCAAAAAAGAATATATAACTTCCTTATCAAAGCAATTTTCTGCCTGCAAATAACAACAACATCTCTTCTTATCAAACCACCACTCAAAATCAAAGCAACCAACTAAATAAACAATTAAGTAACAACTAAAAAAACAAAAGATTTAAGAACCCTACATATTCGAGCCACACTTTGAGATAACGCAAATCTTCCTTATACCGTTCCGAGTGCCAAAAAGCACGGACACATTGCTCATAAATCACCACCAGCCCTGAGCTATCTCCACCTGGAGGAAACGCTTCTTGAACCCATTTCATACACCTTCACCATCAATAACAAAATAGAAAATAAATTCACAATTTATTTTTATTATTTTATTATAAACCTATGTTTTGTTCCAGTATTGAAGCAAGCAAAATTGATTCTAAGGGTTTAGAATTGATTTTGTCGTGTTTGTTTGTTATTGAATATAATTCATTTTACCTTTAGAGAATTGATTCAGACTTAAAGCTAATATTTGTAGTTTTTGCCTCTAGAATTGATTTTTAGGCTTGGTTAAATCATTCAGCTCACTTTCACACAAATATAACCAAACATAAGTCATTTTATTTTAGCCAAAATCAATTATACAAAATCATTGCATTCAAAATCATTATTTGTCAACATAGACCCTAAGCCAAAGCCTATGTTTGGTTCCACATTTGAAGCAGCCATTGCATTCAAAATCATTATTTGTCAACATAGACCCAGCCAAAATGACTTTTAGCCAAAATAAATTCATTCAAAATCACTTTATATGAGTTTATACTTGACACAAATTGAGAAACTAAGCCTATGTCTGCTTCCACATTTGGAGTACCCAGAATTGATTGTGGAAGTGTAAAAATGATTTTGACATTTTTGGTAGCTCTCTAGTAGATTTTATTTTGCCTATTCTAACTTCTTTTTTTGAGGGAATTTTGCCTATTCTAACTTGAAGCTAGAACTTGTAGTGTTTGAAGCAAAATCACCTTTAAGTAAATCAATTTACATAATTTACTTTTACATGAACTTATCCAAACATAAACCATTTTACATTCAACTCACTTTTAAGTAAAATCAATTTCACGTAATCAATTCATTCAAAATCTATTTTTGTCACCGCAGAATCAAACTTACACTAAATATCCAATTAGGTCCTAAAATTTCAAAATCATGTCAATCCAATCTCCTAAATCAACAATATCCTAAAATAAACCCTAAAATTAAAAAGCTATAACAACATTAAATTAGTAACGATGCGATACAATTAGTAACAATAGTGAATGAACACTCACTCTAACCAAGGGAGAAGAGGATCTTCGCCTTTGTAATCATCAATCGCTTCAATAAGTTTTCTGTTTCACCAAAATCTCATCAATTAAAATGAAATCAAACAAAGTGAACGAAGGAAATCTAGAAATCGTTATAATTAAAGAAGAACCTTCGTTGTTGAATAAGAGATTTCTTGAGGTAATTATCGGTGTGACACTTGAGAGCATGGTTGAGAATGTTAACGTTACGGCCTCGTTTCAATGGTCTCACGTTTTCTTTGAACGTTTCCCACTCGGTTCCGGTTTCTCTCTTTGATGCTAGAAACTCTGTCTCTGGATCTATCTTCTGCGTTTCAATCTCCGCCATTGTTGTTGTTGCTGAAGCTGCTTCTTCTTCTTCTTCTACTTGAGAGCGTTGAATTTGTGATTTGAATTTTGAAAGTGTTTTTATATACGCTAATACTAGCCGTTACTACTTTATTGGAAAATGAGTAATATTATTAATTAATTTACTTTCCTATTGTTTTTTTGGAGAGTCAACAATGTTGAAAATAAATAGGAATATTTTTTTGGGGAGAATAAATTGAATTATTTTAGGGGAAATTGAATATTAAAAACACCAAAAAATTAGAAATGAAAAAAATGGTAAAATAATCCATAAAAAAATATAAAAGGTAAAATATAAAATATTTATAAGATTTTCAATAATGATTAAATAAATAAGGGTTAAAATCTGTTTATGTCAAAGTTAATATTATGAGCCCGTTTGTTATAGTTTTTTAAGAAAAAAAATCACTTTTTTTGAATAAATAATCACTTTCAAGAATTTTGCATCCGTTTGTTGCAGATTTTTACAATAATCAGAATCTAAAAAAATATCTAAAAACAGCTTCAAATGAGAAGCTGTTAAGAGCAGCTTCTCAGAAAAAATAGATTTTTTTAGAGGAGAGAGAAAATATAATTTAAAAGATTAAACTAATTTTGTAACAAAAAATCGCTTTTATATAGCTGTATCCAAACAAACTAAATTATTTTTTAAAAAAGGTGATTTTTATTACGGTAAACAAACGCAAAATAGATTCTATCTCTAAATTATTTTATGTCAAAATCACTTTTATTTTAATCTGTAACAAACGAGTCCATAGTCTATGTAAACTTGTCAAAAAAAATATAGTCTATGTAATATTGTGTAATATGTATTTTTGTTTTCATAAAGACTCCTCTTTTAGCAAATCCTAGTTTGTCTCACTTTCACCTCTTGTTAGAGCTTAAAATGAACATCTTGTATATATAGGATTTTTTTTTTTGACCTATATTGAAAGGAAAAAAAATCCATTTTGCCTTACTTGAAAAAATTGCTAATCTATAACCACCCCCCACCCCCCCACCCCATCCCATGGTAGGGTGTCTCGTAACCCTGTGTTGCAGGGTGCTCTGACCTTCTTTTTATTTTTTACCACAACGCAAGACTGACTTGCGGGGTACTCCCTCCCTTTTTTTATTATGTTTTCTGACCCATGTGGGGCCTCGTAAGACACACTTGCGGGGTACCCCTGTTTGTTTGTTTTTTATTTCAATATTTGTCAAATTAAAATTAAATAATAATTCTTGTTTGTTTTGGGTTGTTCGACACCTTGATTTAGGAGCATTTTTTTGCGGATTTCTACATATCGGTTGAGGTGTCACTAGACGGTGAGCTCTTCGACGAGTCAAAAAAGTTGTTGAATAATTCTTTTAACTCTGATAAAGTATTCATTAGATGTAAAAACATTTTAAATGGTTGTGTTATATGATCAAATTTAACGGTGGTACGTACACCAATATGCATGGTAAAAATGAAAAACAAAGAGGTAAGAGAAAATGTAAGAAGAATAGATGAAAAAGTGTGAGTGAATAAAAAATCAAGTAGAACTATTTATAATTGATCAAATAACATTATTTTAATTCATTTTTCCAACAAAAATTTAAAACTAAATAAAAAACGGGGTACCCCATAGTTGTATCATGCGAGACCCCACATGGACAATAAAACATAAATAAACAAGGGAGTACTTCGCAAGTCAGTTTTGTGATGGGGCCAGAAAACAAACAAAATAACATGTCAAAGCACCCTGCAACAAAGGTTTGCGAGCACCCTACCCTGCAAGTGAGGGTTGCAGGATGCATAAGGGGTGTGAAAAAGTACGGTAGATTGTCAATTTTTTTCAAGTTCGTCAGAATGGAATTTTTTTCAATATAGGTCAGAAAAAAATTGTTATATAGGCATAACTCTGCTTGTGTTAAACTACAAGCAACAACCTTGTGAACAAAAAGACTTGTCAAGCAAATAGGCAAACAAGTGATGCAACCACTTTGCTTGTCTTGCACTTCAAGAAAGAACCTTGCAGCCCATATACCTTGCCAAACAAGAAAACTACCTAATATTTATGTTTTCTTGAGAAACAAGCAGCGTCTTCAACTTTCATGAGAAACAAGAAAAAAAATTCAACAAGATTTTGAGTCACACAGAACAGTGATGGATATAAGATAAAATGCTACTTAAATATGATATACATTTTTAAAAGCAGGTAGGTAAACAAATGAAGCCACCACTTTCTTTGTCTTGCACTTCCAGAAATAACCTTGCAGCTCATATGCCTTGTCAAGCAAGAAAACCACCTTACATTATATTTTCTTGAGAAACAAGAAAAAATCCCAACAAGATTTTGAGTCAGACACAACACTGATAAATATAAGATGAAATGCTACTTAAATATCATATACATTTTAAAAAATAATGAAAACAATTTTTTGACATTTTTATCGTACCTGATCAGAACGATGACGTCCAGTGCAAGTGGTTATGGGTGTTTGTAAGCTTGGAACGGTAAGAGGGTGTACCTGAAGACACTCTGATGCTCAAGTCAATTAAGAGAGCAAGAGTGAGGGTTTAGGTTAGAAAGAATATTGTACCTTTGAGGAATGTGCAAAGTCCTTTTATATAGAGGTGATGTGTAGGAGCCGTTGTACGACACACTAAGACGTCTGGCTGTTGCAGATTCGTAGGAATCGTAACTGTCAGGCGAGAGTCGTGGGCATGTTCCACCTATATACGACGTGTATTTTGATGGGTGTTGTCCTCAGGGGTGTTTATTTTCGGGTGTTCCACCTATATACGACGCCTCTTGTTTGTAGTCCCAATTTCACCGATCTCTGTTTGTCTTGACCAGGGATTTGGTTGTTTAATAAAATTTGTTGTTTCAAAAAAAAATTTTTAACCCAAACGCAAGATTGGGCTATTTTTGGTTTGAGCCTACATAAATGGGCCTTAATCAACTGCTTAGTCCAGAACAATTTTCGTTATATTAAAAAATATATATATAATCATTTACATCAAAAGTTTCTGACCTCTACTTCTACTTCTTTACAAACAAAACTAACACATTTTTTTTAGAAAACAAAATCAGAAAATATTTTTATATAGTAATTAGCGTTAAAATATTTTTTTAAAAAAATAATCATTCACATCAAAAGCTTCTGACTTCTACTTCTTGTTTACAAACAAAACTAACACACTTTTTTAGAAAATAAAAATCAGAAAACATTTTTATATAGTAATTAGCCTTAAAGTTTTGGAAGGATTTAGAATTTTGCTCCAAGGAATAACCTTTTAGTTATGTTTTTCTAGGATATATTTACATGGATGAGGCATATAGTGTATAAGATGGAGAATGTGGTATAAGAGATGCTAACATAGAAGGTAAATTTATATTTTACCATAGTTTTTGTTGATAAAATTAATTTTATCATAGTTGTGTTTGGATTAAACTATGACATACTTCCTCCCTTCCAAAATAATTATCATCCTAATTTTTTTTAGGGGACCATGATACATTCTTTTCGCACATATTATGAAAACCATTAAATAAATTGAAAAAAATTTAATCAATTGATTTTCATAATCAATCAATTATTTGAATATTTCACTATTTTTAGTCTTAACTTGTGCTTTACACCAGTGTTTTAAAACCCAGATGGACATGGCCGGTTGGACCGATCGGCCCGTAAACTGGAGGGTGCAACGGTTTAGGCAGACTACAGGACCTGATATGCAATTAATCCGTTGAAACTCGGTGTGACCCGGTTGGTTCAGTTGACGGACCGCTGAACCAGTTTAGCCCACCCGACCGCTGAACCACTTCTATGGTACCTAAAATATTAGTGCAAGGGTCAATTTCCTTATCCAAATTGGTTCATACTCAAAGCACCATAAACAATGTCAATAAATAGATACTATCAAAACTTATCAATCAAAAAGAAATAAAAAAAATGCGTTCAAGTCATATGTTTTAAGCAATGTTTGCACACATTTCCTTTGTATTATAATAGTTTAATCACTTATCAACACACAAATGCATAACCGACTCAATGCAATGCGATTATGTGTAAAATGCATGCTTTTAAATACTACATGATCCGGATATAACACGCCACTAAGGAATCCACACAGAATATAATTATAACCCGCCACACAGGACCACACAGATGCATATGCCATGCATGATAATGATAATGAAAACTAAATCCCGCTACTTAGGCACCACTAAGAAATATGATATTAACCCGTCACTAGGGTAATTACAGTCAAATATTAATGCATCATCAAGTATACAAACCAAAAGTCAATCATTTCACAAACTCACATTTTCATCTTTCTCTTCTTTAATTCATCAAAAAAAAATGTAACATTTCTTTTCCAAACATCACAAAAACATATAAAGCATAATAATATAAAATATATCAATTCACACCACATTATCATACACAACTTTCATATAAAACATAATTAAGAATAATCACTCATAATTAATAATAATCACTTTTAGAAAGGATTAATTTTACCATGAAAATACGTTTGAATTATTTTTCTTTTTAAAAGACAAGAATTGCTACCTCTACTTAATAACACAGTCTAGCACTTAGTATGGACTTATGGGGAAAAAGCCCTTGCCTTGGACTACTTCCCTTCCTAAGCCACAACTCTATACCTCAAGTTTGCAGCTACGGTGCAAGTACCATTCCTCACACTCCAGTAATTATTTTGAAGATTGAACCATAGAAACCAAAAAATAGCGTGGTACAGACATGATGAGTTTTTAGAAAAAGATTGTTAGATGCATACTTGTGAGAGACTTAACAAATCTTTTGGATGGACCAAGTGGTGGAGGCATATGAATCTAAATGGTATAAACAATGTGTAAACTCAATGAAAGAGGCGTGAGTTTCCTGATATGGGAGTGAGGCTATATACTTCTTATTGGCAATAGGATAATAAACAAGAACATTGCTCCTAAATAATTTAGAACCAATTCATGGTAATGGATGAGATTTGAGGCAAATGAAAAGAGGTACCACATACCTCCCTTTCAACTAAGAGGGGAGTTAGGTTAAGAGGGAAATGATTAAACCAATAATTGTATAATAGGAGAATGAACGTAGTCAAGAAATCAACTGTTATATGGAACGGTCTATTGGACAGGGAATAGAGGAATATGCTTGTTTTTTCTTCAGCTACAAATAAAATCAGTAGCTTTATAGAGCTTATTATTCCACTAAACCAACCCCACTAATAGAACGTGGCTGCAGAGAAGAAACTAATTCCTAAATAGTGGGAGTTACTAACTAATAGATAGGAACAATTAATCCTACTAAATATGAGAGTTAAACAAAACGTGGCAGAATTTATTTGTTTTTCTGTGCAAATGGACTGGATAGATACTTTAGAGTTGTTATTACTTCTCTCAAGTAAAGTTACTAAAGCCAAGTAATTAGGAGATGAATTGAAAACATGTTTAACTGGGCAATTAGACAAAGAAATAGTGAGATATAACCAAATCAAATTAGAAAACCGATTAATAAAATAATTAATAGATCAGCAAATAATTAAATATAAAATAGACTCATCAATAAAAAATAACACATCAAAATAAATAATAAATATTGGGAACAGTTATAATTATTTTATCATTCGTCACACCAAACTGATTAATTAAATAGAGAAAATCAGGAAAATCATAAAAATGACATTTAGGAAATATTGGGGTGTTTTATCAAAATTTTATGCAGCATAAAACAATTATAATTAGCTTAATGTATGATCTAATTTGAATTTGGATTGGAATTAGCTTGAATTGTGTTGCAGTTAAGAAATTAACTTGCAAACTTGCAACTGTGAATATAATTTTTTTTAATGTATGAACTTTAAATAGACAAAAAAATGACAGGATTTTTTTTTTATCAAAATTTCATTCATTTTTTTTTGAACAAGCCAAAATCAAAATTTTATTCATAATCTAATTTTTGGTTATAAATATTTTTATATAGACCGGGTCAATAGTCATGCGGTCCGACCAGTGACCTACTGGTTCGACCAGTGACCCCATATCGATCGTCGGTCCGGGTTTTAAAACATTGCTTTACACTTATCTTAATCGGTATTTTCGTACGTCAGTTTAATTACATACAAAAGTTTTCAAAAACTTGTTTGTGCTTTGTAAAATCAGAGAGTATCTATTCACACGCCCTTTCTAGACACGGTCAATATCTTCCAACCACCTCAAAAGATAAAGTATGGCGAAACCTGATTCGAAAGTAGTTGTTGATTTACATAAACGCTGGAGAGTTCCCGTGGAATACCGAATCACCCTCTTGTTTTTTTGGGTAACAAGTGGCTTCTCTGCCCGCATCAACCTATAGTTAGAATAATTCATGAGTGAGAGTAGTTGTTGATTAGGATGCATATTTTTTCATGCATTATGATTGTGTTTGTTTTTTGTGATCATGTGTTTGCTAAATGATCGTAGTATCTATGCAGATATCATTATATATTTAGGCATGTTGTTGTTGGAGTGGGTCATAGGCCTATTCTTAGTAGGAAAAGGCTAATGAATGTCCTAAGATACACTTTAAGGAATTTAGATAATAAATTTTTATGAAAACTTATGTATTTAATATATCAGAAATTGGCGTCTCCAACTTTGAGTTGTTTCTGTTTTTCAATATACGCGCATGTGGGAAATGCTACAATACACTCACAACCTTCTATGAAGGTGTATTCTAGAAATTAACATCTTTTTATTTTGGACCAAGAAACTTATAATTTTCTTTATAAAAGATATTAAATTAGTATGTTTAATTATAATTTACAAATTTATGTTTTTCTTAATCCTGAAATTTGTTTCTCGTGTGATGCAAGTCTGCATCTAATTTATGCGGGTACCAAAGAAAATCAAATTTATATTTGCCCTCTTTGCATTTTTTGATGCAAAAATTAGAGTGCAAAAGTATCACATGAAAACTTTGACAATCAGCTATGTTAGCAATAGCACCCCAAAACTACCGATTATCATTTGCTAACAACTCTAAAAATTTATATTAAAATGAAAGAAATTGATAAAACAAACACTTGAGGGGCTAGACCAAAACCAAAATAACAATCAATAGCTTATACATCAACTTCCTCGTTGAAAAAAAAGTGCAGTGCAAAGCATCAAAGTCAACAAGTATCATTATCAGCAAAATCTAAACCCTTGAAGATCATATTCCTAGCAAGTACATAAATGATAGATACTAGAAGGGATGGTATTCCACCATTACAACTCATCAATCTGAAAACCAAGAGTTGCAGTCCCATAAGAACAATGATTACCTACACAAAAAAATTGAGTAATCATAAAAGGCAATCTTGTTGGAAATCAATTGTGAGTGATTATGTCTCACATAGACTATAAATGGAGAAACCGTTGAATATATAAGAGAGGAGACGCATAAACTCATTGCCTTAAGATTTTGGGTAAGAGTGTGGTGTCTCTCTCTTAGCGGCTCATGGATGTTTAACCCATTCTCGCTCCCCAGACTCCCCAACAAACTGGTATCAGAGCCCGGCTCGCTGGGAGAGTGGGAGAGAGCTGGATCCAATGAACCTGTTGTTTTTGTTACTCATTTCTCTACGTTGGGTACTTAGAGTTTGAAGAACTTTTGCTTAATGATTTGCAACCCTTTTTTTTTTTGGTAGTAGATTTGCAACCC
>Ga0315913_1004669_pt1 | contig 16582 bp, 9 predicted proteins | sample MpolsnodulesMG_FD_207736 | JGI IMG/M metagenome (GOLD analysis project Ga0315913, IMG submission 207736) | Medicago polymorpha root nodule microbial communities from Los Angeles, California, United States - small nodules | ecosystem: Host-associated > Plants > Roots > Nodule | place: USA... | reverse complement strand
AAAACTGGTTTTATCGACTCAAAAGCTATAACTTGTTTAATGCTGAGTTAGTTGGCAATTCAGAATATGGTTTAAATAACCTCCATGTTAGTTCATTTTTGTAGCAGGCTGCCATTGGTTAAGCTGTCAAGATATATTTTGTGTGTGTCTTCAACTTTGAATCACAATATCTTGCAAGCCGAATAGCTAGCTTTTGCTATCACTTTTCTACCACACTCCTATCATATTTTCTGTTTCCGGCACTATAATAAATAGAGAAGTGGAACATGTATGAACAATGTAGCAAAGATTATAAATACACAATGTAGTTGAACTCTCCGAATTACATTCTCCCTCTCTTTTTCTTTCTTTATTTTGCTAATTTCCCTCTCCTTTTCTTTCATTATTTTGCCAAAAATATAAGGGCGAATATGACAATAAGTGTTTAAAACCAAGTATTAAAATAAATACAAAAATAATGATAGTTTGGAACTGAATAAATATCTCAGCAACATGTAATCATCCTCAAGTACATGAATAAAAATATCTCAACGCCATGTCTCAGATCTCAAATACATAACAACAATCTCGGCAAATAAATCCAACAACAGATAAATAACATAAAATGCATAAGTCCCGACACTCCTAATCAGAGCCTAATCTAGACTACAAGCAAAAGCATAAAGAGGTAGCTCCAAAGCTAATCCTCGAGCACTCACAAGCAATGCAAACTCAAACCTGCACGTCGTGGACATCATTATAAAAATGGCAAGGCAGTCAACCAAACGACCACTGGTGGGTGGGATAATATTCCACATAATAAAATATAATCAAAGAAATAACATTCAAGGATTTCAAATACCACATATATACATGCGAATATTATCATAAATAAATCATCACATCATTCATAAATTAGCAACATCAACTCAAGTGTACACGCATCACCAATCAAATATGAAATTTTGGCGGGCTAGCTTTCAGATGTTTTATACGATGTTTCAACATGAGATACGAACAGAATGTCGAGTAAGATGTTTTAACATCGAGCTAGCATAAAACAAACAGAACAAGGAAAATATAACAGATGTTGAAAAGCTAGCGCGTTAGTCAGAAGATGTTCTATGTGATGTTTCAACACCAGAAACACATAAAACAAATGTTGCGTTTAATGTTCCAGCATCATGCTAACAAACATAAAATATGCTAGAAAATAAATGACAAGAATGTAAAAGGCACAGAGAGTTTGTTAACCCAGTTCGGCACAACTCACCTACATCTGGGGGCTACCAAACCAAGAAGGAAATCCACTAGTGTAGTCCTTATTCTAAGTTATCAGCAAACTCCTCGTTTACAACTCTAGACCTAGGACCTACCCTAACTTCAACCTAGGAACTCATAGATCTGAGATCCCATCTCACTATCCTACAATCAATCACAGCCCCTGTGATTATTAGATTAAAACATAAAATGATGAAGTTACCTTCAAACACAAACTACAACCTTGCTTCAAAGCTTTGGTGTAGCACACGAGTTACAACTCAATAAACAGTCCTTAACATGTATCAAGATGATACAAGAAAGGCTTACAATAAACAAACACTTCTAGATTTGCATCAAAACGATACAAGAGAAGAACACACAAAGAACAAGGACACAAAACCCTAATATTGACTCTTATATAAAACGATGGTTTTGATCCATTACAACTCAACTAAAGGTCCTGCTCAACGTATCAATATGATACAAAGAGAGGCTCACAAATAAAGCACAAGTCGAAACCCTAAAAGACTCAATTCAATATTATTGAATTGGTGAATATAACTAGGGTATGAGTCTTCCTTATATAGCCATTCAGCAGCATGGGCATTTTTGTCATAGACTAAAAATATATTTGTATCAAATATTCTTTTCAGAAATATATTGAAACAAATATTCTTCTGAAATATATCTTCCAAAATCTCTTTTGAAAATATATTCCACAAATAACAATATCCATCTGAAAATTATCTTTCTTCTAGAAACATATATTTGAATCAAATCTTCTTTTCATAAATATATTGAACCAAATATTCTTCAGAAATATCTTCCAAAATCTCTTTTGAAAATATATTTCACAAATAAAAATATTCATATGAAAAATATCTTTCTTCTGGAAACACAAGTCTCTTGGACCACAAGTCACATGAATAAAATCTTCATAGAATCTTCAATGATCTCACGTAACAAATTAGAAACAAATATAGCAACTTCTAAAAAGTAGGAACATCTTTAGGAACCGCCAAACAACATCACCAAGGAACCCTAAAATATTGTCTATACTTTAGGAACAAATCTTCCAGCTGATTCTGGACAAAAATACGTTACTTGGTGAACAAGAAATACGCCGTGGTTTCCTTAAAAAGATAAAGTTCGTGAAAACCAAATCACACAAACAGGGCACACTGAACCGTGCCAAGATGTTGGAACATCGTATCCAACATCATACATGAGTATTTGTTTTAGCAAAAATGAAGCCAATACTCAAATACCCAACAAAATATACTTCAAGTGCAGAACTCCACATTATTCACCAATCACATAATTCGTCAAATCACCAATTTCACCAAACCATGATTCACATAATTCACATAGCTCATATGTATGTAATGCTCTAAACGCGAACCTACATGCATGTGGTACCATTTGGATATCGGAGATGATTTTACTGATTGACCCCTCATCATTGTCAAATATGTTATGAATGCATGTAATGCAAGTATTGACACGACAATGCATAACTCTACAACTCATCATTATCAATTCTCATCATGGTTACTCTCATCATTATTAAATCTCATCATTTGCATTGCCACGAAAATACATCCACACATTACAACAAATTAATTATCAAGCATCATATATTTCACATCATAATCATTATGAATCATCATCAACAAGTGTTCACAACAAAGAAGTAAAAATCACTTCATAAGGCACAATATTGCACAATAGACGAACGATCGTTCACATCATGATTACCAACATATTATTCACATATCAATCATTGATTCACTCTTATTTCATTATACTATCATGAATACAAAGTCATTTGTAAGTTAACAAATCATAATTCAACATTTTGCCAAAGTTCGTCTATTTTCAAATAATTCACCAAAATAAGGCATTCATGCTCAAACACATCAACAAACAATTCTTAGATGTCATATAACATCAAAGTAGTTCAAACAGAGCATCGTCATTTTACAAATCCGTTTATTTCTCAAAATTGACAAAGTTCGTCTCATTTTCTTCATTTCTCAAATCAATTCATTTTCAAAGCAAATCCAAGTTATATGGCCACATACATCCTGACATGATTATTCTAAGTTCATTGTTACATAAAACAAGTCATAACCTCATCATTTCATTTGAGAAAAACCATGTTTTGAAAATTCTAAGTTCATATTCATTTTTCAAACCAAGTTCGTCTCAAATCCATAAAACCAATTTAAATGATGTTCCAGCAAATTTATTAAGCAAAACAACTTCAAAACACATCAAAAGGAACACTTAGGTATGTCCGGAAACAACCCCAAAGGCCTGAAACGCACATAATTGCACAAACTTCACTAACAGTTAACATACATCAAAGGAACAATCAAAACACATTAATCATGGATTCATGACATCAATTCACAAAGTTTTCAAAATAATGATCATTTTTCACCAAAACTCCAAAATTTCACAATTCAAACCAAGACTCATAAACACCACCAACAATTCATAACCCATCAACATACAAACATACTCAATCATTCAACAAGTGATTTTAAACATGTTTGAACAATAATCAACAACAAATTCATGGTTTTCACACAATTAAGCAAAAATTCTCAAAATAACTTATTTTAAACACCAACCATGCACTTGAACACATAAACAACTCAATTCCAAAAATTTCAACATACCCATAATTACCACTCAATTACAAGCACGAATTTCATCATATAAAATCATCAATTTCACAAATCAACATGAACAAACATGACCCAAAAGCTAAAACATAATTATAGATTATTATGAAAGAACAAACCTATCCCCCTTACCTCAAATCTCCTTAAGCTTAAGTTAATTCGTCAAAATCTTCACTCCCCTCTTGAATCTTAGCTTTTCTCTTCTCTTTTCTTCAGTTTGTTCTTCCTTGCTTTTCTATCTTCTCTTCTCTCTCAATTCTCTCTAATATTCTCTCTAGCCACTTTATGTGTGAATGTATGAAATGAAAAGTTCAACCCTAATTTTCACTAATGTTATCCTTATTCCAACTAATGGTATAAGTCGTCTCATCTCATATTGGGCCTAGTGTCTCTTACCACTCAATTAAAAAGTTACTAGTCACTTAACTCATTAAAACATCTCATTTATTACCATCTCAAAATAATTACCTCAAGTTACTAATAATCTTAGTAAAAATATCTCTACACACTAAAATTACTACAATAACCTTCATTCTAAAATTACATATTTACCCTCGCTCATAAAATTATCAAAACACCCTTAGTCCTTAAAATGACAAAAATACCCCTCTCATAAAAAAATCCACTAATCCTAAATCAAACACACAAATAAGCAAATAAACACATATAATAAATAAACAAAATAATCCTAACGAAAAACAGGCTTTATAACTCTCCCTAGTTAAAGAATTTTTTTCCTAAAAAAATTACCTGAAGAAAACAACTCCGAAAACAGTTCCTTCATCTGACTTTCTGATTCCCAAGTTATGCTCTCACCGGTTGGTCCAAACCAAATAAGCTTTACCAAAACGATCTCTTTACCTTTTAACCTTTTCACCTCTCGATCTTCAATCCTCACTGGCCAAGTCTCAATGGTCAAATTATCCCTTATTTTCCAAATCACCAACTTAATACACATGTGATAGGTCAAAACCATACTTCCGCAGTTGAGACACATGAAACACACTATGTCGATTCGACAACGACGGCGGTAGCACAATCCGATACACTACTGCTCCAACCTTCTCAATAATCTTAAATGGACCAACAAAACGCGGTGTCAACTTCCTACACTTCAAAGCATGTCCGACACCGATTACGGGGTTCAGTCTCAAAACCACATGATCTCCAAAAAACACTTGATGGTCTTCCCCATTTCAGCTATCCAAGTTGAATACAATGATTTACATATGCTTTTATTTCTTCGTCATTTTCTACTATGAACCAATGAACTTAAGCTATTTAAACTGTGTAACTTGTATGATATGATCTCCAACTTTCACCTCTAAGGTCGAACTACTTCGTCTTTAGCTGAAATTACGTTACATATACTATGTCTTGCTTCTACCCAAACGAAAGTCTTACGCTTCTAAGACCTCTCTCCAAGTCTCCAGTATCCCATTCAATTCCTCCCTCGACTCTCAAATTAAGACTACATCATCTACAAAACTGATACATTTTGGTGCTAGCTATTGGATGTATTTTGTAACTACATCCAAAACTATTGAAAAAAGATAATGGATTAGGGTTGACACTTGGTCCAATCCTGGTTATGAAAAAATCATTAATAAGGATTAGGGTTGACCCTTGGTCCAATCCTTGTTATGAAAAAAAATCATTGATAATGCTTCCAAAAGACAAATAATAAAAGCCCAGAAGTAATTTAGACTTCAATAACATTTTTTGCTCCAAAAAGTTGTGTAAGAGACTTAAGATATTTTATAAATAAGATAAGATACGCGATCATTTTCTAAAAATACAAAGAAGCAATTAAAAATTAGGAAAGAAAAGTGCAACAACTTTTTTGCCTCAAAAAAGTTGTCAAAGAGACTTAAGAACTTTTATAAATAAGATACACGATCATTTTCTAAAAATATAAAGAACAACAAAAAAAATTAAAAAGGAAATTTGCAACAAATTGTTTTGCTCTAAAATTTTGTCTAAGACTTAAGAACTTTTATAAATAAGATACGCGATCTTTTTTTCCAAAAATATAAAGAACAACAAAAAATTAGGAAGGAAATTTGCAACAACTTTTTTGGCTCCAAAAAGTTGTCTAAGAGACTTAAGAACTTCTATAAATAAGATAAGACACGTGATCATTTTCTAAAAATATAAAGAAACAACAAAAAATTAGGATGAAAATGTGCAACAACTTTTTTGGCTACAAAAAGTTGTCTAAGAGACTTAAAAACTTTTATAAATAAGATATGCGATCATTTTCTAAAAATATAAAGAAATAGAAAAAAAAATTAGGAAGGAAATGTGCAACAACTTTTTTGGCTTAAAAAAGTTTTCGAAGAGACTTAAGAACTTTTATAAATAAGACTAATATTTGGACCCGTGCGATGCATGGGAAGTTGATTATCTCAATGACTAATAAATGTGATAGTTGATCATTGAATGAAATAATAGTTGTTGTTGAGCATGAGTCAATGCTTCCAAAAGACGACGACAACAACAACCAAACATTATCCCACTCATTAATTAATAAATCAGTCATAATAGTTTCTCTTATAGTTCTTCAAGGTCTTCCTATACCTCTTGTAATATGACTATCCTCTGTTTGATCTACTCTTGTTACTATAGAATCTACAAGTTTCTCTCTGCACGTCCAAACCATATAAACCTATTTTCCACAATATTTATACTATAGGTGCTACCCCAACTATCTCTACAATGTTGCCTTTTCTAATCTTATCACATCTAGTCTTACCACACATCCAACACAACATTCTCATCTCCGCACACTTACTTTATTCTCGTGTTGGTTCTTAACCTCTAATACTTTGTTCCATAAAACATCGTTGTTCTGACAACTGTCTGATACTTTTTTCACTTTAACTTAAATGGCACGTTTGTATCACAAAAAACACCTAAGACTCTTCTCCATTGTATTTTGAACCCAAGGTTTTTTTCGTTGAAAGAATGAACCCAAGATATTTAAATTGTGTAACTTGTATGATATGATCTCCAACTTTCACCTCTAAGGTCGAACTATGCCTTTTGTTGAAATTACATTATATATACTATTTCTTGCTTCTACTCAAACAAAATTCATACACTTCTAACACTTGTCTCAAAGTCTCCTACATCCCATTCAAATCCTCACTCAACTCTCTAATTAAAACTACATCACCTACAAAACTCTATTGGATGTGTTTTGTAATTACATCCAAAACTAATGCAAAAAGATAAGGGATTAGGTTAGACCCTTGGTCCAATCCTTGTTATGAAAAAGTCATTGATAGGGATTAGGTTTAACCACTCGTCCAATCCTTGTTATGAAAAAAATCATTGATATGCTTCCAAAAGACAAATAATAAAACACCCGAAGTAATTTAGAGTTTAACAACATTTTTGTCTCCAAAAAATTGTCTATGAGACTTGAGAACTTTTATAAATAAGATACACGATAATTTTCTAAAAATATAAAGAAACAACAAAAATTAAGAAGCAAATGTGCAACACTTTTTTTTTCTCCAAAAAGTTGTGTAAGAGACTTAAGAACTTTTATAAATAAGATACACGATCATTTTCTAAATATATAAAAAACAACAAAAAATTAGGATGCAAATGTGTAACAACTTTTTTCGCTCCAAAAAGTTGTTTAAGAGATTTAAGAACTTTTATAAATAAGATACGCGGCCATTATTATAAAGAATTAAAGAAACAACAAAAAATAAGGAAGGAAATTTGCAGTGGAATTGTCGTTGAACCGTGCGGAATAAGTAGTTGACCCAACGTGTCCGTTGGAGTGGAATTGCCCGCCACCTTGTCAGGTCGTGAAGGGCCATAAGACCATTTACAATGGTTTCAACTTTCAACACACCATTTTTCTTTTCCCAACACTCTACATCATTTTCTCTCTCTTCCACCTAATAATTCAACACTCATTCAACTTTTACACTCTCTAATGGTTTTTTCAAAAACATTCAACACTCTATCCCATCACTTTTTATTTCATATTCTTATCTAATTTTACAATTATCAATTATAATTATCGATTATAATTAAATTAAAATAATAAACACTTAAAAATTTATCTTTTAGATTTTTTTAAAAACAACATTTATTTAAATAATTTTTTTTTCAACAACATTCAACACACCATTGTAAATGGTCTAATGGGGTTGCTCTTGCACGTGGGCCACTGGCTGGGAAATCATTGGTGAGTTTCCTCGTCTGACGCGCCAAACTTTGCCATGGAGGCGCATAATGGCTCTGTTGTCAGATATGGTTTTTAATTTGGAAGCTTTGGTTTTTTGTATGTAAAGAACGGGGATTGCTTGTACCTAGTGTTCTGGTGGTTTGTTGAAGATGATATGCCCTTGGAATTTTTTAGCACCACTTGAAGCAGTGGCACAGGTGAAATCCTCAAAGACCTTTGCGTAAGCAGTCTCTTCTACTTGTGATATGCAATCGCATGAAATTCCTCCAAAAGTGGTTGTTGGAGACACTGTTCGCATCAAGATTTCACAGGATGGTTATGGTCACGACCTTGAGGATTGCAATAGAAATCTACACGGCAAGGTTACTCTACAGAAACATGATTCCCCTTTAACTGCTACGGTTCTGAAGACGAAATTGATGGATCTTTGGTCCAAATGGAGTTCTTTGTCAGTTACACCTTTGGGAAGAGGCTGCTATGAGTTACAACTCAAGTCCATAGAAGAAATGAGGAAAGCTTTGGCTCAAGGTATTGTCAATCTAAAGCCTAAAATTTTGCAGTTTTTTTTGTTGGTCAAAAGATTTCAATCCACAAAATCAGATGCACAAACATGCCCAGGGTTGGATTCGATTAATGCATCTCCCACATGAATATTGGAGGGAGAAGACTTTATTTGAGATTGCTTCTGGTATAGGCACCCCTCTGACCATTGATGATGCTACTAGAGCTAGGTTATTTGGTTTATACACTAGGGTGCTTGTGGATGTTGATATGTCAGGACAACTTTTTGACTCGGTTATAGTGGAAAGGGAGGGTTATGCGTTTTATGTGTATGTGCCGTATGAAAGGCAACCTCCTTTTTGCTCACATTGCAAGTTCCTTGCCCACACTATTCAGTAATGTAAGAAGACTGGATCAGCTCATGTTCATGGACTTGGGATGGAAGAAGCCTTACGCTGCCAAGCAGGTTCATCATAAGCAGATTGGTAATACTGTGCATGAAGCTTATATGCTAAATAAACACACTCACTCGCAGGCTACTAACAAAATATATCCTAATACTTTATCATAATACTTTGCTTCAAAGGAACTCTCAGACTCAACCTTAAGTAAGCCAGAATAAGAAGGTATTGGGGGGTAATCTGCATGTTTCATGATCAGATAAATTCCTGCAAAGATCCACCTTAAATTTTTCCACATGCACCTTTTTCTATCACTGTTGCTGCTGATAGTTCACACCAAACCTGTGTTCCTGGTGATGCTTCTTTTAATGTTGTGGACATCAGCTGATATGACCCTGCTAAGTTTAGAGGATATGATTTCTTGGAGGACCAAAATCTTTTCCTACACAATTCTTTCACCATTTTGAAATCTAAACCTGACTAGGTGCAAGGAGATACTTCGGCTAATGATATGAAAGACATTGATGGCTTTTTAACAAGATTTTAGTTGATATTGAGCCACTCAATGCTCATTATGGTGAGGAAGTTTCTTTGATTTATAACACCAGGTTAGAGGACATTGTTTATAAGGAAATAATCCCTATCAAGCACGTGTCTCATGATACCTCAAATTTTATGAAGTCTTATGACATTGGGAGGTTGTCCTTCCCCAATTCAGCTTCAACTTCACTTGGTCAAGGTGGCATACCTGGGAGGCGGTCATTCGCCAGGGTCACTTCTGTTTCATCAGACAAAGCTAGGGACCCTTTTATCACTCCTATGCCGCAACCTGTAACTACCAGGTTTGCTAGTTTGACAAGTGACAAGCTCCCTTCAAGCTAAACCTTGGTTCCTGCTTTCAAACCCCTTTATCATGCAGCCCTAAAGAGTGTGCAGGTTCTTTCCAAATTTTGGGGGATGAGGCAGAAGAGGGCTAACACACCGGTGTCTTCAAACAAGAATGTGGATTCAAAGGGTTTTCAAAAGTGGGCTAACACACCGGTGCTCACTCCTATGGCTGTGCCGGTCACATAAGAGGACCATGTTGAAGCCATTGTATCAGACTTTAAGCAACACTATCCAAGCCTATCTAAAAGCACTAAGGAAGAGAAAAAGAAGAAGAAGCGTGTGAGCAAATGAAGTCTGCTAGCTTTAACTCAGCAAGAATGAAGACCTGTTCCCGAAAGGGTACCTCCAAAATTAACTTGGCAGCTAACGAATAGTTTTTTTTTTTGAGTAGCTAGAAATGTCAATCATTTTAAACAAACTTTCATAGGGACGATAGTCTTGTAACATTTGGTATGGCCAATAATGATCATAAACTGCCTACTTTTCGTTTTATAGGTTCTCCTCTTTGTGACTCTATTCTATTGGTTCATGCATCTTCTATCTTTTATATTTGAGAAGTTTGATAAAAAAATCTTGTTATTTCTAAATTAATATTCACATCCTTTCATAAGGGTTTTTAGCCACATGTTTTGCATTAATTTAAATTTAAACTTAAACTTGACTCTTGGCCCTATAAACAGAGCAACTTCTTTCCATATATACACACACAAACAAATTACTACATTATTATTTATTATCAACCATTTCTATATCATCACCAAGAAGTGACATGGCTTACTCAATATCATATTTGTTTCTTGGTCTTAATCTTTTTGTTTTTCTCTCTTCTCAAGCTTTAGCTGATATTCATGTTCCACCAATGCTTACTGTTGGTGAGTCATTCTAGCCTATAATTTTTTTTGGTATGCCAAACGCATATATGTAAAGAATTTAATATTAATCTATGGTCAAGTTAAACAAGTTTTGCATGTGCATATAATTATCACCCTATTATGCTTCTTTTTTTATTTCCTAAACAAATATACCAAAATGATTCAATTTGTGAATGTATCGTAGAAAATTCTGAGTAAATCTTGAGCATGGATCATATTGCGCCTACTAACAATCATAATTATGGTGATTGGAGATTAGCTAAAGCTATTTTGCCTCATTGATCAGAAAGAAATCTCATAAATTAATCAACGACCCAAATAAGGATCTTTTTAATTCTACCAGTACTTTATGCGATAGAACAAGAAGTCTCAAGGTCTTGGGGTTGTCATGGAGGGATAAAAGGGTTGGTGGCCGGTGGGAGATGGAAGAGAAGAGAAGAGAAAGGAGTATGACAACAAATTTAATATAGCTAGAGTGAAACATATAACTTAAAAATGAAAAATATGCATGATCCTTTTTTAACATAATGATGGCGTTCGACAATAACAACCGTCGAAATGTAAGTTAGGGGTACATGTAAATATTTCGACATTCAAATCAGTATGAGTGCAAAAAATGAGAGTTTTAAGTATACGTTGCGTGTACTTTGCTTTTGTGCTGAAGGGACCCTTTTATACAGAGTAACAAACCATCAATGTCGAGCTCTATTACGTGTCATGAGGTGTTATAGAGTAAATGGATTTTTCACTTTACACACACTTGTATTGCACCATTTCGATATTTGTGTAGTTATTTTAGGAAATGGATTTTTCACATCACACATACAAATCATTCTCATCTTCTCTTTTCACTTTTGCAGAACCCAGTCTTCCTTCAATGACCGATCAACTCAATGACAAGCAAATATCAAAGATAATGGCGTATTTCAGCCTCATCGATAAGGATGAAGATGGTTTTATTGATAATGAAAATTTTATGGCAGTTTTCCATATGTGTGACAAGGATCAGAATGGTTTTGTCTCTACATCTGAGTTGTATTATTTCTTGACATATATCGGCCAAAAGGTGACATATGAAGATGTGGACGAATTTGTTCGTGAGGCTGATGTTGATGGTGATGGACAAATAAACTTGGAGGAGTTTGTCAAAGATTTGACCTTATGATTGTGCATGTTAAGTTCTACAACTTAGCTATTATGATGTTGTTGTCATTAGGATGCAAATTATATATATAGCTTCATATTAGTTTTTTTATTTATTTTGCTTTTTCCATATATGTTTTTTTTTGTAATTCTTTCGTTTCTCCGATCCCCTTCTTATTTTTTTCCCTTTCTATTTGGAGACTATAGCCATAATAGGAAAACTATTATGGCTAAAATTACTCTTTCAATTTCTAAGTGCTAGAAATTATAATGGATTAAATAACGTTTAGTCCTTACAGAACTAGACTGATGATATATTTTAATATAATATTCTAGGTATCGTTACAACAATAATTTAAAATTTTAAAAGTTGAAGCAACATCGACTATTTATATAAATAGAGATATTTTGAATGACTAAAACATGCAGTGCTTTTACGGAAAAAAATTTAAAATTTTGTTGGACAAAAAACTATGCACCTCCTAACCCAAGGACATAAAACGAAGGGACCAACCAAAAATTTGAAAAAGTACATGAATATATAAAATTGACAAGTTAAACGAGTTTTGATGAGAACTGTTGTCCTATTTCTATTATTAGATGTTTTATTTGGGGTCATTAGTTTTTTTGTTGGTTGGCTTGTTTGCTTTAATTATTGCTACTACTGATTATTAGTTCTCTACTTGTTTTCTCTGCCCCTTTGTTTAAGTAGTCTGAGTGACTTTTGTCTCACCATCCATTTGTACTTCACTTTTCACTTTTATTTTTTTTACTTTAAAGTTATATAGTTTAGGAATTATTGTTTACATTGAAATCAAATATATATTTAGTCTTTGAAAATAAAACTTTCTTCCCTCTTTTTAAATAACAAATATATATATTGAATGAATAGACTCCTCCTTATGTTGAAAAATACGACTGTTTCTCTCTTTCCAGATAACATAAACAACTGCTAACCAAATCATCTTGAAAGCTAAACAAATGTTTTTCAAAAAACCTCACAAGCCACGGAAGTGTTGAAGATGCAAAAAATACGTATGTTTATTAATGACTTTTTTATTTTCATGAAACAAGTTCCATTAGATGATAGTTTTAAGAATGTTATATTATTTATGAAACCAACAAAATAATTGATAGAACAAAAATTTTGAATTTAGGTATTTTTTGTTTATAATTGAGATTAGAGAGAGTATTGTGATCAAGTAAAAAAAAATTAATTTTATTAAGAGTGGAAAATTAAAACATAGGTAATCATATTTGTTTGATATATTGAATGACTGATAAACCAACCCTAATATAAACTCTTACTAATTAGTTAACTTTTTAAGAATATATAATTATTTATAGTTTTTTTATTTTTTAGGCTTAATTGTATTTTTTTTCAACTATTTTATCACTCTCATAAAAATAGTCATCTCTTTATAAAATTTAACTTTTTGATCTCAATATGAAAATAAAATTTATTGTTTCAATTTTAAATATGAAGATAAAATACCACATACCGTCAATGGATGACAAGAAACACCAACAATGATATTTGAAAAACCTGTTAATATGTAAAATTTGTTAAAGAATATTAAATAAAATGTAGGCGTTACACTAGTAACAATACAAAAAAGAGTAAAACTAATGGAAAAAAAAAAACTACAAAAAAGTCAGAGAAACTAAAGAGACCAAAACGAAGTCCAACCAAAACTCTGAACCAACGGACAACAACAAAGAAGCCCAAACAAAAGCACACACAAGAAGAGTTCCATCCTCCATCCAGAGTATAGACAAGGACGTTCAGAAGAATTACCAAAAACTATTTTCAAGAAGAGACACAAATTTTATGATATATTTAGTTGAATTTTATGATACAATAGTAAGACATCATGTTGCCCGTTACACCACTTGAAATCACATCAATTTTGATTGAAAACAAAAAATTAGTAGGCCTGTAAGTTCATTAAACCAAAATATATGATGTAAAAAAAAAATTATGAGAGTATTTAATTTTATGAGTGCATAACTCTAATTGTACGATGCTTGTTTTTAAAAAATTGATCCGAGGACAAAGAAAAATGGAGGACAGTTGATTGAAGAACAATATAAGTTCTTGTCTCTCATTACTTTTAGAACTATGTGCTATCTAATATCATGATACTTGCTTGGACACAAGCCAAAATAAATGTATTTGGGCACATACACAAAATCATAAAATAAATAATAGAGAATAAAATTGAATATGTCAATTGATATGACTAAATTCTTTTTCTTTAATTTTTTTCATTTGGGTTAATAGTGTTTTACCCCTGTAATATAGGTCATTTCCGGATTTAGCCCCTGTAAAATTTTTGTTTTGGTTTTCATCCTTGAAAAAATATTTTTTTTCCAGAATACCCCCTAATAGGCCATTCAAAAACCAAAATTTGTGGGAAAAAAATTCTGAAAATGGTCTATTAAGGGGGTATTCTAGAAAAAAATAATTTTACAAGGACGAAAACCAAAACAAATTTTTTACAGAGGGTAAACCCGAAAATGACATATATTATAAGGGTGTAAAGTACTATTAACCCTTTTCATTACATGTGAGGGTGTGCCTAACACTATTAATTTGTGATTGTGTCCATAAAAGTATTTTTCTTATTTCTTAGTCAAATAAGATGCACGGCTGACAAGACGGCACAAAGTCCAGCTAACGTGGGCGTCCCACCATACAATTATACATAGACAAGCAGGTGACTACCAAGACTTATGCTTTGCCACTATTTAGACTCTGTTTGAAAGTTTTTAGTAGAGAATTTTAGGAGAGAGTAGTTTTGTAGAGAATTGTAAATAAATACTTACGATTAATGTATTTCAACTTTAAAGTATCATAACAATGTAGATTAGATTTGAAAAACTTATCTAAATCCCCCGAAATCCTCCTTCAATATAAATTTTTAGTTCCCCCAAATTAAGGGATTTTGTATTATGAAGAAAACTAAACCCCTCAAAGTCTTCCACTCTCATAGCTCTCCATTCTTTCCACTTCTTCCTTCCTTTTTTTATAAACCCTTCATTCCTCTTCCCTCAAAAGTCCCAACCAGAGCCTTAGTGGCTTCTTTCTTATTGAAAGTCACTAAAATCACCTCACACCGTCAGTGGTGGTAGAAGCTTCGTTGAATCCATAGAGGTCGTATCCATTGTATGGTAGTAGGTCATTCTCTAAGATATCGAAGGAGTAAAACAAATTGGCATACATGATATCACATGAGATCCCCAAATCTATTAATACATGACGAACATCAAAGTATGCCATCACGACCCTAATTAGCAACGGACATGTTGTTTAGAAACTCCGTTAAGAAAACCTAAATCATAAAATGAGATAAAGGGACAATTCTTATTTTTGGGGATGTTGACTTTGTTCCTTTCCGTTGGGGAAATCATCACCTTAAGTTTTTGTTTGATAGAATTTCATGACGCCTCCAAAAATGGCATTTGCGGATGGGAAGCTTTCCCACTTTTGAGTAATGGCTCGTCGATGTGTTAGGGGATGTCTGAAAGAATGGTCCACTAAGACTCGAAAATAATTCTTACCATCGGTGTGGTGTTATGCTCTGAAGTGATTGAAGTATTTTCAAAAATGCTAATTTTCTCCTTTTGAAGGCTCTCAGTCGAGAAATGCATTTTTAAGGGGCAATTTGTTAGCCTACAATTTCGACAGGCTCATTTAATATGGTCAACATTTAGTTGACTTTTGTCTTTGCACGAATCGAAGGCCACCTCATTTCAAATTAAGGGTTTCAACAAGACACAAGCCTAGCGTGAAGGGTTCAGAGTTCGACAAGACAAGGCCAAAGGCGCAATAACGTCGAAGTTAAGCAAAGGCGATCGAAGCGAGAAGATTCAAATCCAAGCCAAAGACGGTTTCTTCAAGTGGAAACGTGGGGACAAGAGGTTGTCCAAGATGGAGGAGGTGCTGATCATGAGATTAGGTTTTGTCCAGTTATTTTTTCTATGTATAAATAAGAGTTTCCTAGTCGGAAAACGGGTCGCAAATCATTTATAGAAATTCTACAACACTCAAACTACCGGCGCATAGGGAAACGTGTTATACAGAATGTATGTAAATTGATTTGTCGGACCATTTTACTTTTTATGCAATGCATTTTACCTTTGCTTTAAGTTTATGCGTTTAAACTGTTAGCTTTCGTTATGCACTTCTGCATGTATTTTCAAACCTGTCGAGAGACAGTGTCTTTTTCACTTTAAAACCCGTTTTGCTCTCTAAGTAACCTAAGCGCATTTCGTGGCCTTTTTCAAACTGTTTTCCTCAAAACCTTTGCATAACATGTCAATGGATTTCTAGTTCGGCCTCGCTTGTAATAATCAGAACTAGCCCGTAGTTTGCCGAAAACACCGATAAACAGTGACATAGATTTGAATGTTGAGATTACTCTTTTATCAGATTTAAATATTGATGTTGAAACATCATTATCAAAACATTACTACTCATCTTATTTATAGAATTTTGACTATTCATAACCCAAGTTGGGTTGACCTAGTGGTATTGAATTGGGACCTAGGAGTGTGCTCCTTCTCAAGGTCTCAGGTTCGATTCTCTCTGGTGCCAATTTAAGGGGATTAGTTTAGCTTCTTCAAAAA